>OIWT01000270.1_pt1 | contig 75733 bp, 69 predicted proteins | sample 1587701 | NCBI WGS metagenome assembly OIWT01 (sample SAMEA3888904, study PRJEB22519) | human gut metagenome | biome: human gut; feature: human-associated habitat; material: faeces | place: Denmark | collected 2009
CTTTTGGTATGTCTGGGCGGGACGCCGCATAGAACTTTTTAAACCTGTAAGCCATATGTGCGGCGGTGTGCAGGCCGCCGCTATTGGTTGGAAAAAAATATTCACTTTCCGGAAACTTGATATCTCTTTTTGTCGCATATTTTCTTGCCAGAGTAAGCATCTCATCTGACATGATAACGGTTCTGCTTCTGTTCCATTTGGAATTAACAATTCTTATCTCACCGGAATTAAGATCTACATTTATACGCTTTAATGTTCTGCTTTCCTGTGGACGTAACCCACAGGTATAAGTCAGCCGAAAATAAGTGCAAAACTTCATCTGTTCAAAAACAGTACCACTTTTATTACAGTCAGCCTCATGGAAAAATTTTTCAAGCTCATCATCAGTAAAAATATATGGAACAAAAATAGTTTTACCATTGAGCATACCACTTGGAGGAATGAAAGGATCTTTGCCTATAGCTTTCTGATATTCCGCCAAGGCTCTAATAAATGCAACTCTTGTATAAGCTACATTTCTTGTATGTGAATCAAGAGCATCTTTTATCCATTCTAAAACAATGGATCGGGTTACCAAGTCTGCATCAGGATAGTGCTCTGCACAAAAAGAATCAAAGGATTTTGCTCTATCCAGATAAGTACTTTCGCAATGATGTGTCGCTACTTTGATTTCTATTAGTCCGTTCATATCCGAAGCCATTTCGCTTTTAAATTCATAATTCATTAGCAGAACTCCTTTCTTGAAAGCGGAATACCACTGAAATCTAAAGCACACTCCTTTATATTTGCAGTATCAAGAGAGAGGTACTGTCTTACTGAATCGACATCGTTGTGTCCAAGTATCTGGGCGATTTCTGTTGTAGGACTGCCGGATATGAGAAGCTTTTTGGCGAGTCGTCTTCTTAGGCCATGAAATCCTTTTCCATCAAGTGCCTGTCTTTCAATTCCGGCTTTTCTTTCATAACGTTTGAACATATCGCCTATGGCTGCAGCGTCCATAATGGCATAGCAGGGAGGATTTACTCTGAGAAACAGTTCGGCATTCTCAGATGCAGGTCGGGCATTTAATATATAATCCTGAACTGCCGCTGCAGCTTCATTAACCAAAGGTATTACGATCTCGCGGTTTGTTTTTCTCTGCTTTATGCGTATTTCACCTTTTCTCCAGTCTATATCGGACAGCTTGATATTTATTATGTCAGATGCTCTTAGACCAGTCGTTGCAGAAAGCTGAATGATGGCATAATCGCGCTTTCCGGCGTCAGTATCTCTATCTATTACATTAAAAATGCAACTAAGTTCTTCGTCTGTAACATAACTCTGAATAGGCATTTCTCTATAAACTTTGTATGAGAAGAGTTCAACACAGTCTGGAGCCGAGATGCTATTCTCTTTTAAAAACATATGAAAGTATTTCAGGTAAAGCAGGATGTTGTGGAGTGATGCAGCCTTCACATCAGATGCAGTTTGAAGAATAAAATCTTTAACTGCATCAACAGACACATCTGCTAAAGAAGAAAAACCACGACTTTCGAGATAGAAGAGATACTTTCTGACCACCCAACGTACATCATCACGTGTGTTAGGACCATAGTTTTTCCAACCAATGAATTGATCAATAAGGCGCTCATTTTCTGCACTGATTATATAAGTAGTCCCATGCTTGTTTGAGCGAATCCGAAGTGTTCCAGTAGTAAAAAACTCATCCATCTTAGAAATGGTAGATCTGATTTGACGGACGTAATGGTCAGTGATTTCCCCACGTTTACAGCGTTCAATGTTATAAGAAAGATATTCAGCAGATGACGCAGGTGAATAATAAACTGTTCCAGTGGCTTCATAGAAATGAACTACATGCATCATGTTGGGGATAAAGTTTCTGTAAATAGTCTGTTTACTATACCCAATCCGCAGCATTTCATCAGTAAGCCTTTTAACAAGTTCGTTGATAGTTACTTTTTGTTGTTCCATGGCGTTTAGCCTCCTTTCTGTTGCTAGACATAAGTCTGCTAAAACCATGGTATCAGTTAGAGAATGAACAAAAAAGTTATACCGAAGATTAATGGTATTCGAAGCATTTTTGAATCGGAAACACTGCCAGGCTTAGAAAAGTTATACCGAATTCTTGAAAGGAAGTCCTTAATAAATTGGGCTCTGGCAAAGAATTCGGTATAACTATTTTTTCGGTATAACGAGAATGCTTGGACAGGGAGACAGGAAAAAGGCGGCTAAGGCTGCCGGGAACAGTTTATTCTTAGGAATTATGATTTATGCCGTGTGTCTTTTGTTTGGAATTTTCGGGGTTAAGGCATACATTTCTTCGCAGACCGTGGATCCGGAAGTGATTTCCATGGGAACCAGTTATTTGCAAATCTGTTGTGTATGTTCCTTTGGAATCATTTTCTTTTCCCTGTTTGAAAAACTGTTACAGGCAACGGGACGTTCTCTTTATTCGACAATCGGACAGATCATGGGAGCAGTAATTAATATCATTCTGGATCCTATTATGATCTATGGACTTGGTCCGGTCCCGGAGATGGGAGTAGCCGGAGCCGCCTACGCAACAGTGATCGGACAGGTGGCATCCGCGGCGTTATTATTCTTTTTCCATATGAAATTTAATAAGGAATTTGAGCATGGCATGGAATATATGAGACCGGAAGCCAGAACGATAAAGGAAATTTATGCAATCGGACTTCCGGCTATCATTGCACAGGCGCTGATGTCGATTATGGTTTATGTGATGAATCTGATTCTGAAATTCAGCCCTTCCGCACAGACCGCATATGGTCTGTTCTATAAAGTACAGCAGTTTGTACTGTTCCTTGCGTTTGGACTAAGGGATGCCATTACACCGATCATTGCTTTTGCATATGGCATGGGAAACAAAAAGAGAATTAAAGACGGAATCCGATATGGTCTCATTTATACGATTGTACTTATGGTGATTGGAATTGCGATTACAGAAATCTTCCCGGGAGCATTTGCAACCTTGTTTAATGCAGGACAGTCGAGAGAATATTTTATAAGTGCCATGCAGATTATCTCGATCAGCTTTCTTTTTGCAGGAATAAATATTGCATACCAAGGGATCTATCAGGCATTGGAGGGCGGGATGGAATCTTTTGTGATTTCACTGCTCAGACAATTTGTGCTGATTCTGCCCCTGGCAGGGATCTTCTCCATTTTTGTCCGAAATGGACAGATGGGAGTTTCTCTCATCTGGTGGGCATTCCCAATTACGGAAATGATCGCAAGCCTTGTAGGCTATGGATTCTTAAAGAGAATTCAAAAGAATAGATAACCATGCATTCTTTTTAGCAAGAGACTTTTGTAAGCTGTGACTTAAAAATCGTACGGAATAATACATTAAAATAAGAGCAGCAAATCTTGAAAAGGTTTGCTGCTTTTGAATTGTGCTCTTTCTTTATTTTTGAACATGCTCCTTCGACAGAATATAGGATAATACCTGTTCTCTGGGGATATCTAGCGCAATGCTAAGCTCAGAATAGAGAGCTTCTTCGGCCATCCGCATATATTTCTGATCCCGGCTGGTTACGTTCTTTCCATCCTTGATCCGGTTTTGTTTATGCTGATAAATACATTTGATTAGGCGGATCCATTCCGTATAATCATAACTTCGCATACAGCTCTTGTACAATTCCTCGGCGGTTTTGTCGTCGGCCGCCTTTAAAGGATCGATCTGGTCAAGGTTGGCAATCAGTTCTTCAGCTTCCTGACTGGAAATGATTTTCCGCATCTTACCTTCGGCAGAATCCACAGGAACATATAATTTTCCACCTTGTAAAACAGGTAAAAGAACATAATAGTCTCGATCCTTTGCAATACCGGGAATGTCCGGAGCTTCGAATCCTTCTACGCGGCAGACGCCCTTTTGTTCATATACGACATATTCTCCTTTGGTAAACATTAGCTTCCCACCTTTCTATTTTTATTATAAAGGAAGAAAAATTTTTTCGTAAGTAGTTTTTTAGGTGTGCAAATGCTAAAATAATAAGATCAATCAAAGATGCGGACTTGGAACAGGGGAAATAGCACAAGTATATGGAAAGAACCGGATCAGAAAATAATAAAGTAGGGAAAATGGAACAGGAGCAGAAGGTTCTGCTTCGTTCTTTAATGAATGTGCGGATGCCGGGAGAGATAGATCAGGAATTTCTGGCAGTTCAGGATGCGTATTTACAACAGATAAATAGGGGAAAAGCATTGTGACACTTGATGAAATGCAGGAGGTGCAGCCGGATCTTTATATCTGGCAGGGAGATATCACGAGGCTGCAGACGGGGGCGATTGTGAATGCCGCAAACAGTGGCATGACCGGATGTTATCAGCCCTGTCACAACTGTGTTGATAACTGCATTCATACTTATGCCGGGATCCAGCTTCGGAATTACTGCAATGATCTGATGCAGAAGCAGGGAAAGGAAGAGCCGACCGGACAGGCGAAGATTACTCCGGCGTTTAACCTGCTCTGTGATTACGTGATTCACACGGTTGGACCGATTGTGGAGGGATCCTTGCGGAAGAAGCATGAGGAACTTTTGGCTTTCTGCTACCGGTCCTGTCTGAAAATGGCAGATGAGAATGGGGTACAGAGTATCGCTTTCTGTTGTATTTCGACAGGCGTATTCCTGTTTCCGAACCGGAAAGCAGCAGAGATTGCGGTGAAGACCGTTAAGAAATATAAGGAAGACACGAAATCTCTGATTAAAGTGATTTTTAATGTCTTTAAAGAGGAAGATCTGGAAATTTATCATGAAATTTTGGGATAGAGTTATTGGAAATAAGAATAGGAAGCATAGGAGCAGGTATTGTAGCTTTGAAGGAACAGAACAGTTGCAGGAAAAGAGGGATTATATGAAAGAAAATAATATAGAATCATTGCGGACAGCACTTGCACAGGCCGATGCAGTAGTCATCGGAGCTGGAGCAGGACTCTCCACATCGGCAGGCTTTACCTATTCGGGAGAATGGTTTCATACCTGGTTTTCGGATCTTGAAAAGAAATATCATTTTGGAGACATGTACTCCGGTGGATTTTATCCATATGATACGCTGGAAGAATATTGGGCATACTGGAGCCGGTATATTTATGTAAACCGATACAGGAATGCACCGAAGCCAGTCTATGAAAAGCTGTGGGAACTGGTGAAGGATAAGGATTACTTTGTACTGACAACGAATGTGGATCACTGTTTTCAGAAAGCCGGTTTTGATAAAAAAAGTTTGTTTTATACGCAGGGAGACTATGGACTGTTCCAGTGCAGTAAACCCTGTCATCAAAGTACTTACGACAATGAAACGATGGTCCGGCAGATGGTAGAAGCGCAGGGGTATCAGATCGGAGCAGATGGCGCCCTGATTCTTCCGGAGGGAACCGTACCCAAAATGGAGATCCCGTCGGATCCGGTTCCGCATTGTCCGAAGTGTGGCAGACCCATGAGCATGAATCTCCGGGCGGATGATACTTTCGTGGAGGATGAGGGCTGGCACCGGGCATCATCAAATATCCCTTCTGGCACATGACTGCCGAGAATCCCAAGGTCGTATATGCCTGCCTGAATTCTGGGGAAGCCTATGCACCGGATGAGATCAGGAAGAGATCAGTATGCATGGATGGAGATATCGGAGAGATTCTTGCGCAGCTTTAAAAATTACGAGGAACAGCCAGCTACATATTCCCCCGGTGTCATTCCATACTTCTTCTTAAAAAGCTGTATGAAGTGGCTTTCATTGCAGAAGCAAAGCGTGTAACTGGTTTCGTTGATGGACATGCCGTGGGAAAGCATGTGCTTGGCTTCCTGTAATTTCTGGTCAAGAATATACCGGTGAAGAGAAATCTTCCGATCTTTTTTAAAGGCAGCAGATAAATGGTCCCGGGACACATGGAGGCTCTGGGCAAGATCTTCAATCTTAAGACGGCTGTGAAGATGAATATGAATGAGATGCACACACTGATTAATTAAGGGACTGGCGCATTGGGGAATGGTATTTTCCTTCACCTTTGTGACCAGTTCCATTGCTTTTTCACACAGATAATGAATACATTCTTCCATTGTTTTCAGAGAGTCAATTTCCTGAATATATTCGTCGCTTAGCTGATAAGCTTCACTTTCATCCAATCCCCCTAAAATCGCATAATGAATGGCAACAGCAATGGTCGATACTGCCCAGTAATGAATCTCCCGCAAGGGATTATCGGACATGTGACCGATGATCAGACCGGAATTCTGATACAGCGTCAGGGAATCCTCCACACCTTTCCGATCCCCATTCTGAATAGCCCGAAATAGCAGGAGCTCATAGTGGAAAGGCGTATGCGTCTTCCCATCCTCTCTTGCATCGTAGAGAAAATTTTTGGAAGAGGTAAGAAATTGGTAGTTTATTTCACGCTGATTTGAAGACATTCCGGGCTCCTTTTAGATTTCTGTTTTTCTATTGTATTGTAACATAGATTGTAACGATTCAGAACCATAAATTTGATATGATATAACATAAAAATGATATAGGATCCACCTCGAAGATGATAAGCTGATCTTAGAAAGTAACATAAAATGGGGGTGTTTTATGGATCAGAATTTAGAAGAAATGTGCAGGCTTGTGACGGGAAAAGGAGCATGGCATATCGGGAAACTTCAGGTGTCGGATGGCCCACATGGTGTCCGGGCGCAGGAGGATGGAGCAAAGAACAATGACAGCTATGAGGCAACGTGTTTTCCAACGGCAAGCAGCGTGGCGTGTTCCTGGGATCCGGTCCTCATCGGACAAATGGCAGAAGGGATTGCGAAGGAAGCAAAGGAACTGGGGGTTTCGGTTGTGCTTGGTCCCGGAATCAACATTAAACGTTCCCCACTTTGTGGAAGGAATTTCGAGTATTATTCGGAAGATCCGTTTCTTGCGGGAGAATTGGCAGTGGCTTATATCCGTTCCATGCAGAAGCGTGGTGTCGGAACTTCATTGAAGCACTTTGCAGGGAATAATCAGGAAACTCACCGCATGACCTCGAATTCCATGATCGATGAGCGGGCATTGCACGAGATTTATCTGGCGGCTTTTGAACAGGCGGTGAAGAGAGCAAGACCGGCTACGGTTATGGCCGGCTACAATTATCTGAATGGCGTACCGGCCTGTGAAAACAGGGAATTGCTGACCGGTATTCTGAGGGACAGATGGGGCTATGAAGGGCTTGTCATGAGTGACTGGGGAGCCTGCGTGGATCTTCCTGCCTGCATCAGGGCCGGAATGGATGTGGAGATGCCGGACAGCAACGGCAATCATTTTAAGGATCTTTCCAATGCCATAAAGACAGGAAAACTTCCGGTTTCCAAACTTGCGGAGGCAGCACAGAGAATTAAGGAGTTGGAGGAGACTTATGGCAGGGGGCAGAGAATCGGGAAAAGGTTAAACTGCGTTGTCCCTGAAACGAGATGTAGAAATCACGAGCTGGCAGAGAAAATCGAAGAAGAAAGTGCAGTTCTCCTTCAAAATGACGGCTTCCTTCCACTAAAGGGAGAAAAGGAAATCCTGATTCTGGGGGATCTGGCGTTTCACCCAAGAATTCAGGGGGGTGGCAGCAGCCATATCCATACGGAACGGGTTGACTCAGTGATCAAAGCCTTGGAAAAGGAGCATGTTACGGTACACTTTGCCAGAGGATATCAGAGTACTTCATGGAAGAGAAATAAGAAGCTGGAAAAGGAAGCACTGCTTTTGGCAAAAGAGGCAAAGGAGCGGAAGATTCCGGTGCTGTTTTTCGGAGGACTTACAGATATTGCAGAAGGAGAAGGATATGACCGGGAAAGCTTTTCCCTGCCACAGAATCAGTCAGTACTTTTGCAGGAGTTGTTGAAGGTAAATGACAACATGGGATTTATTTCTATAAGTGGTTCGCCCTATGAGATGCAGCTTGTGTGCCGGTGCAGGGCGGTGTTACAGCTTTATCTGGGAGGAGAAGCCGCCGGGACAGCCTGTGCGCGGCTCGTGACGGGAAAGGCGAATCCTTGCGGGAAGCTGGCAGAGACGATTCCTTACCGGGAAGAAGATGTACCAAGCTACGGAAACTTTGGAAAGCAGAAGGAACAGCGACTGCATCCGGATGAGGTGGAATACCGGGAGAGTATTTTCGTGGGATACCGGTATTACGATACCTTTCAGGTGCCGGTGCGGTTCTGTTTCGGACATGGATTGAGCTATACCAGCTTTTCCTATTCCAATCTCACAATCACAGAGAATGCGGATCAAAGCTATATGGTTACGTTTGAGGTGGAAAACACCGGTGAGACTGCCGGAATGGAGATTTCACAGGTTTATGTCAGAAATTCCCAGACAGAGGATTTTCGTGCCAAAAGGGAATTGAGGGGATTTGCAAAGACCGCTTTACAGCCCGGAGAAAAGAAGAAAGTAGAAGTTATGTTAACTGACAGGACTTTCTCGGTCTATCAGAATTCGGAATTTCAGGTGATCGGAGGCACTTATGAGATCCAGATTGGAGCTTCCCTTAATGACATCCGGCTGACAAAGGAGATGGAGATTTCGGGAGTGGAGCTTAAGGGTCCTTTAAGCCTTAAAAATCCGGTGCCTCTTACGAAAGAAGATTTTGACAGGATTTATACTTATTCGAGGACTCATCTTTCCCATACCGTTCCGGGAGAATTTACAACAAAGAATTCTCTAATGCAGATGCAGCCGTATTCCCGGCTTGCCAGAAGATGGATCCGGATCGGGAAGCTGGCGGCGAGGCTGATGTATTTCCCGAAGTCCGTGAAGGACCCGGAGGTGCGGATGATGCTGGAAGGAATTTTAGAAGGAAACGTGGACAGTGTCTGTAATCAGAGTGGTGGTATGGTGAAACGAAAGACGATTTTAAAAATTGTAGATTCTGCGAACAGGGGGAAGAAACATGAATGATAAATTAGATGCAAGAACAAAATGGAGCTATTGTATTGGAGCAACAGGGCGGGATGCTGCGTATGCGCTGGTGAGTATGTACCTGATTCTTTATGTCCAGTACACGATGAATTTAAGCAGCGTGCAGTTTGCCGTGATCAGCGCTGCCATGATCGTCTGCATGGTCTGGGATGCAGTCAACGATCTGCTGATGGGAATTATTATTGAAAATACGCATTTCCGGATGGGAAAATTCAAGCCCTGGATTCTGATTGGTTCGATCAGTAATGCCGTGGTGATCATCGGTCTGTTTACGATAAGACCGCAGGGCTGGGGCTTTGTAGCATTTTATAGTCTCTTTTATCTTCTGTGGGGAATGACGTATACCATGAATGACATTGCCTACTGGGGCGTGCTTCCTTCGTTAAGCTCGGATCCGGGAACCCGGGACAGTCTGGTTACGATCATGAGTATTTTCGTCTGCATCGGTCAGTTTTCAGTGGCCGGTGTGGTTCCTGTCGTTATTGCAGGAAATGCGGTAATGGCTTACCGGATCGTTGCGCTGGTCGTAGCCTTAGCACTTATTGCTTCCCAGATGCTGACCGCCTTTGGCATCCGGGAAAGGGAGCGGAAGGAGCAGACCGAGAAGTTGTCTTTAAAGGATATGTATCACATTTTTGCAAGAAATGATCAGCTTGTGGCAGCAGGCATTGCGTCCATCTTTTTTAATATCACCTGTAACATTCTGATTATTTTTGGAGTGAATTTCTTCTATATAGAATATGGTTATTCGGAAAGCGGAAATCTGGTATTTTACTTTACCGTGATGTACGGACTGGGTATGCTGATTTCGCAGGCAAGCTATGCGTTCTTGGCAAAACACTTTTCAAGAGGTAAAATACTTAAGATATGTTTCATCGCCTTACTGGCAGGTTATACAGGTTTCCTTGGATTTGGCTATGTGCTGCCGAAGAACGTCATCCTGTTAAATGCCATCGGCTTTCTCATCTTTTTCTTTCAGGGATTGATGAATCTGGTGATCGTCGTTATGATTAACAATACGATCGAATACGATGAGGCAAGATTTCACGAGCGGCATGATTCCGTGATTTCCGCAGTCCGGTCTTTCAGTGTAAAGCTGGCAGGTGGAATTAATCAGGGCTTATCCACACTGGTGCTGATTGCGAGCGGAATTTATGCAAAGAGCCAGAGAATCAGTGCGTTGGAGATTGCCGTGAACCGTGGGGAACTGTCGAGTGAGGGGGCGCTGCTTACCGCAAATCAGTATATCAGTGAGATCACTGCCACACAGGGGCTGGTGTTCCGGCTTGGCATGGTATTGATTCCGGTAGCAGCATTGCTTGTTTCGTATGTGGTACTCCGGAGGAAATATCACATTGACGAAGCGGAGTATGAAAAGCTGATTCAAAACTACATTCCCGTGAAAAAATTCGGTTGAGTTTCCTGTAGAAATATGTTATATTAGCGCATGAATTGAATATGGAGTATGTAAGGTGTCGGAGCAATGCGTGGCGATTTTCGTCGTAATATAAATGCGCGTTGGCTCCGGTGAAAAGGGAAACAGGTGCAAATCCTGTACGAACTCGTCACCGTAATTAGGGAGTAGAAGCCGAGATATCACTGGGAAACTGGGAAGATGGCGGATGCGATGATCTTTAAGCCGGGAGACCTGCCTGACTGCTGTACAGAAACGATTGTTTCAGACCACGAGTAAAAAGGTTGTACGTAATGCGGACCGTTGGGGATGCTGCAGATTTTGCACAATTCCGGATGGTTACGTTTTCTTTGTGTACAAACCCTTTGCCTGTTAAAAATAGGAAAGGGTTTTATTTGTTTATGGAAATTCCATTGGAATTTCTATAAAGCGAACTCTTTATTTACTGCGTAAACTCCCGTTTCCTGTTAGCCTACTTCATAACAAAAACGCAGGAAACCTGCAGAAAAGAGGAGAACTTATGAAAAACAAAATTGTAGCAGTACTTATGGCATCGGTACTTGGTGTATGTACGCTTGCCGGATGTGGAAGCAGCAATACACAGGAAACCACAGCAGAAGAAACTACACAGACTGAAGATGCGACCGGGGATGCAGCAGCTTCTGAAACAGAAGAAGCTACAGAGGAAGAGGCAGACACCGCAGAGAGTGAGGATGCAGACCAAATGGCAGCAGACAATGTAGCAGCATTGATTGATGCAATTTATGTGCAGGAAAGAACCGAAAACACCGATCAGCAGTGTGCAGATGCAAAGGCTGCATGGGATGCTTTAACAGATGTACAGAAGGAACTGGTAGAAGGTGAAAATGCAGATCCGGATTACTTCGGAAGAGATACCGGAGATGCTTCTAAGGATGATGCACGTAATCAGGATGAAATCGGTGAAAATGAAATTCTGGTAGTAAGCTTTGGTACTTCCTTTAACAACAGCCGTGTAGCAGACATTAAGGGAATCGAAGATGCCCTGCAGGCTGCATATCCGGACTGGTCAGTCAGAAGAGCATTTACTGCACAGATTATTATTAACCATGTACAGGCCCGTGATGGTGAGAAGATTGATAATGTGAACCAGGCACTGGACCGTGCTGTTAATAACGGTGTTAAGAACCTGATTGTACAGCCGACACATTTAATGCATGGTGCAGAGTACGATGAACTAATCGGAGAACTGGATAACTACAAGGATCAGTTCGAATCCGTTCAGGTTGCAGAGCCGTTACTTGGTGAAGTAGGTGCAGATGCAACGGTAATCAATGCAGATAAGAAGGCGGTTGCAGAAATTCTTACCGCAGAAGCAGTAAAGACTGCAGGCTATGACAGTCTGGATGCAGCGAAGGAAGATGGTGCCGCATTTGTATTTATGGGACATGGAACCTCTCATACTGCAAAGGTGTCCTACAGCCAGATGCAGACACAGATGCAGGAGCTTGGCTATGATAACGTATTTATCGGTACAGTAGAGGGAGAACCGGAAGAAACTGCATGTGAAGCAGTCATTGATGCAGCAGCAGAAGCCGGATATACCAAAGTCATTCTTCGTCCGTTAATGGTTGTTGCCGGAGATCATGCAAACAATGATATGGCAGGCGGGGATGAGGATTCCTGGTTAAGCATGTTCAAGGCTTCCGGCAAGTTTGACAGTGTCGATACCCAGATCGCTGGCCTTGGTGAAATCGAAGGAATCCAGCAGATTTATGTAGAGCATACGGCGGATGCTATGAATCAGTAGAATCAGTACAGCTGACCGGAATGAAAATAAACCTGTGTTGAACAGGATGTTGTGAGGCAGACAATGAGTAAGATAAAAACAATCTTTTTGACCGGTGTATTGGTTTTCAGTATGGCTTTTGTGAGTGCCTGTGCCGGAAAGACAGGGGATCAGCAGGAGGCGGCTGTCGAAGAGACAGCCCCTGCTGCTGAAGAAGTTACAGAAGAACCAGAAGAGAGTGAAGCAGCGGCAGAGGTTCAGGAAGACACAGAAGAAACCACGCAGGCAATACTTCCGGATGGAACTTATGATGCGGAATTTTCTACGGACAGTTCCATGTTCCATGTAAGTGAAGCCTGTGATGGAAAGGGAGTCCTGACGGTAGAAAACGGTCAGATGACCATTCATGTATCTCTGGCCTCCAGGAAGATCCTGAATCTTTATCCGGGATCAGCAGAGGATGCACAGAAGGACGGTGCGCAGCTCTTAGAGCCGACAGTGGATGAAGTAACCTACAGTGACGGCCTGACCGATGAGGTGTATGGATTTGATATTCCGGTTCCGGCATTGGATGAAGAATTTGATGTTGCCCTGATCGGAACCAAGGGCAAGTGGTATGACCACAAGGTCTGCGTATCGAATCCGGTAGATATTTCTGAAGCAGAAACAGCAGGGACATCGGCTTCCGGCGAAGCTTCAGGAAAATCCGGCATTCCTGATCTTACGGATGGAAGCTATTTAGTAGAGATGACCTTTGAAGGAGGAAGCGGACGCGCAGGCATTGCTTCTCCTGTGACGATTACCGTAGAGAATCATAAGGTGACAGCTTCCGTAGAGTGGAGCAGTCCGAACTATGATTATATGCTGGTAGACGGAGAGAAGTTTCTTCCGGTAAACACTGAAGGAAATTCCGTATTTGAGATTCCCGTAGCCGCTTTTGATGAGCCGGTGACAGTAATCGGAGATACTGTGGCAATGAGTAAGCCACATGAAATCGAGTATACCCTGACGTTTCATTCCGACACGATCAAGGCGCTCGATTAAGAGGAACGATCTATGAGAAAAAGAAGAAAGAAAACAATCGTATCCGGTTTGTTTTTGCTGGGACTGCTTGGGCTTTTGGGCTGTGGCAGTCCTTCTTCTGATTCTGCTTCGATCGTACCGGGGAAGAATGCAGCTTTTCCGGAGGATGCGAATGAAAAAGCAGGAGCAGCCGGGATAAGTGCAGATAAGGCAACGATTCGTTCCCTGGAAAGCACGAATGAGGCAGAATCAGGAGAACTGGTTTATGAAGGCAGCATGGAACTGCAGTATGCGCAGAATTTCTCCGTGGATTACTATGAGGGCGGATACCGGATGCTGAAGACAATGGACGGAACGGAGCTTTTCATTGTGCCGGAGGAAAAAGAAGTGCCGGAAAACCTCCCGGAAGAGGTGATTGTCATGCAGCAGCCCATCCGGAACCTGTATCTGGTATCGTCTGCGGTGATGGACATGTTTGTGAAGCTTCATGCACTCGACACGATACGTTTTTCCGGGCAGAAGGAGGAAAACTGGTATGTGGAGGAAGCCAGGGATGCCATGGAGAGGGGCGATATCCGGTATGCCGGTAAGTACAGTAAGCCGGATTATGAAACAATTGTTTCAGAAAACTGTTCCCTCGCCATTGAAAACCGGATGATTACGCATACGCCCGAGGTGATTGAAATGCTGAATGACTTTGGAATCCCGGTGATGATTGAGTATTCCAGTTATGAATCCCATCCGCTTGGCAGGGTGGAATGGATTAAATTCTTCGGTGCCATGGTGGGAAAGGAAGAAGAGGCGGAACAGATCTTTGCAGAGCAGACAGCCATTTTAGAGGAAGTGACCTCGGATGAAAAGACCGATCAGACTGTGGCATTTTTCTTTATCACCTCAAACGGGCTGGTGCAGATCCGGAGAAGCTCCGATTATATCCCGAAAATGATTGAGCTTGCGGGAGGCAGATATATTTTTGAGGACATGGGGGAAGAAGGTGGACGTTCGACCATGAACATCCAGATCGAGGAGTTTTATGAAGGGGCGAAGGATGCGGATTTCCTTATTTATAACAGTACGATTGACGGCGGCGTGGATTCCATTGCACAGCTCCTTGAAAAATGCCCGGTTTTAGAAGATTTTAAAGCAGTGCAGGAGGGAAATGTATTCTGTACGACCAATGACTATTATCAGCAGTCGATGTCCGTTGGGGATCTGATGAAGGACTTTCATATCATGCTCCTTCGGGGGGATGATACGCAGATGAAGTATCTTTTCCGGCTGAAATAGGGGAGGAAGTATATGCAGCATAACCGAACATTAAGAGTGATAACGGCATTCCTTTTACTGACAGCAGGGATTATTCTGTTCCTGATTCTGAATGTCTGCATCGGAACGGTGTCCATTCCGTTTAAGGATATTCTTTCTTCCATCCGGGGACAGGAGGTATTGAATGCGAGAATTCTGTGGGACATCCGGATGCCGCGGACGCTGGCTGCGTTAATCCTTGGTGGGGCGCTTGCCCTTGCCGGATATTTATTACAGACCTTTTTCCATAATCCGATTGCAGGACCTTTTGTGCTCGGAATCTCATCCGGAGCAAAAATGATGGTTGCATTATTCATGGTATTTTTCATGGGACGATCCATAAGGGTAACCTCTTTTACGATGATTCTGGCAGCATTTCTCGGTGCCATGATCTGTATGGGCTTTGTACTTCTGATGGCACGCCGGGTAAACCGGATGTCGATGCTGGTGGTAAGCGGTGTGATGATCGGTTATATCTGTTCGGCAATTACCGAGTTTGTCGTGACCTTTGCGGAGGATGCGGAAATTGTGAATCTGCATAACTGGTCACGGGGAAGCTTTTCCGGGATGAACTGGAATCAGGTGAGGGTGATGTCGGTGGTGGTTTTCCTTACCTGCATCTGCATCTTTTTACTGGCAAAGCCCTTAAGTGCTTATCAGATGGGAGAAGGCTATGCACAGAACATGGGAGTGAATGTGCGGCTTTTGCGGATTGTTCTGGTGGTTTTATCCAGTGTCCTTTCGGCATGTATTGTGGCATTTGCGGGACCAATCTCCTTCGTGGGAATTGCGGTGCCGCACCTTGTTAAGCAGCTCCTTGGAACGACGAAGCCGATTCTGATGATTCCGGCCTGTTTTCTTGGTGGCGGAGTGTTCTGTCTGTTCTGTGATCTGCTTGCGAGGATGGTTCTGGCACCGACCGAATTGAGTATCAGCACGGTGACGGCGATCTTCGGAGTGCCCGTTGTCTTATGGGTGATGGTTCGCAGGAATAAGGAGAAGATGGACAGATGAAGGATTATTTCCGTACCATAAAAATGGCAGTGGGCTATAACGGAAAGCCCCTGATGGAACAAATCGAAATCGGACTTTCGAAGGGTGAAATCCTGACACTGATCGGTCCGAACGGTTCCGGCAAATCGACCATCCTTAAAAGCATTGCCGGACAGTTGGCGCTGCTTGGCGGTACGATTATGCTGGGAAGCAGTCATTTGGAAGAAATGTCCTTATCCAGGAGAGCACAGACGATGGCCGTACTGCTGACGGAACGTCTGCGTACGGAAATGATGACCTGTGAGGATGTGGTGGCAACCGGAAGATATCCTTATACCGGGCGGTTCGGTATCCTTTCGGAAAAGGACCGGGAGGCCGTGGCAGAGGCCATGAAGTTGGTGCATGTAGAGGAACTTAAGGATCAGGATTTTACGAGAATCAGTGATGGACAAAGGCAGCGGATTATGCTGGCACGTGCGATCTGTCAGGAGCCGGAAATTCTGATACTGGATGAGCCGACGTCGTATCTGGATGTGAAGTATAAGCTGGAATTTTTGTCAGTGTTACAGGAAATGAAACGGAAGAAAAAGCTGACTGTGATCATGTCCCTGCATGAGATTGAACTGGCAGAGATTATCTCCGATCATATTCTGTGTATCCGGGAACACCGGGTAGACCGGATGGGAACTCCGTCAGAGGTACTGGACAAAGGATATATTGCAAAGCTGTTCGATATTACAGCGGGAAGCTACGAGGAAACAACCGGAAATGTGGAGTTGCCGGCACCACGGGGAGAGCCGGAGGTATTCGTGATGGCAGGAGGCGGCAGCGGCAGGGGGGTCTACCGGAAGCTGCAGCGGGAGGGGACGCCATTTGCAACCGGAATTCTGTTCCGGAATGATCTGGATTATCCGACCGCAAGGGCACTTGCCGGCAAGGTGATTGTAACGGAAGCTTTTGAGCCGGTTCCCCGGGAAACCCTGCAGGAAGCAAAGGATATATTAAGTAACTGCAAAAAACTGATCTGCTGCCGGAAAAGCTTTGGGAGCTTCGAGAAGGAGAACGAAGAACTGCTGAACTGGGCGCAGGAGAAGGAGATCGAAATTGAGTTTCAAAATGCAGGAGAAATATGATACCGGAGAAGAGCGATACCGGAGAAGAGTAATATCAGGGAAGAGTGATACCGGAGAAGAGTAATACCGGGGAAGAAATGGGACAGTAAGGAGATAGAAAAGGAAGATAGCCTTTAAGAAAACAGGCATGAGGATAAACAGATGGCAAAGGTAATTATGATACAGGGAACCATGTCGAATGCTGGTAAGAGCTTTCTGGTGGCTGGGCTGTGCCGGATTTTTAAGCAGGACGGATGGCGAGTGGCTCCTTTTAAATCACAGAATATGGCACTCAATTCCTTTATTACGAAGGAAGGGCTGGAAATGGGAAGGGCTCAGGTCATGCAGGCGGAAGCAGCAGGGATCGATCCAATGGTCTGTATGAATCCGATTCTGTTAAAACCCACGAATCATACCGGCTCGCAGGTCATTGTCAATGGAGAAGTGATCGGCAACATGAGCGCACGGGATTATTTTGCCTACAAAAAGCAGTTGATTCCGGACATTCAGAAGGCATTCCGGAAGTTAGAGGAATATGCGGATATTATTGTGATCGAGGGAGCAGGGAGCCCTGCGGAAATCAACCTGAAGGAAAACGACATTGTAAATATGGGTCTTGCGCAGATGCTGGATGCACCGGTGCTTTTAGTCGGGGACATTGACCGTGGAGGGGTCTTTGCACAGCTCCTGGGAACATTGATGCTTTTGACGGAAGAAGAAAGAAAACGGGTCAAGGGCCTTATTATTAATAAATTCCGGGGAGATAAGTCGATTCTTGACCCGGGAATTACGATGTTGGAAGAAAAAGGTGGTGTTCCGGTTACGGGAGTGGTTCCTTATATGGAGCTTGCTCTTGAAGATGAGGATAGCCTTACCGGACGTTTTGATCGTAAAAAGGAAGGGCTGATTGATATTGCGGTCATTCATTACCCGAGAATATCCAACTTTACGGATTTCAATGTTTTCGAGCAGTTTCCGGAGGTGACGGTGCGTTACGTGACCTCGATCAGTGAACTGCATCATCCGGATCTCATTTTTCTTCCGGGCAGCAAAAATACGATGGGGGATCTCAAATGGATGCGGCAGAACGGTCTGGAAGCTGCGGTGAAAAGATTAGCAGGAGAGATCCCGGTATTCGGAATCTGCGGAGGCTATCAGATGTTAGGAGAAACCATAGCAGATCCCGATGGTGTGGAAGAGGGCGGCTCTATCCGGGGAATGGAATTGTTATCTGTAACGACCGTCTTACAGAAGGAGAAGCGGCGCTGCCAGACAGAAGGCAGCGTAGGACAGATAGAAGGACCGTTACAGTGGATGTCCGGAAAGGCTTTCCGGGGCTACGAAATTCATATGGGAAAGACATTGTCGAAAGAAGAGACAGGCGAGGCTTTGCCGGAAAACCAGCCGGTGATCCAGACAGGAGCAAATCCGAATGTTTATGGTTCCTATGTGCACGGACTGTTCGATCAGGCACAGATTGCAGGGGCGACTGTACAGGCTCTTGCAAAGAAAAAGGGCGTTTCCCTGCAGGATGGTCAGATGGAGGACTATCAGAGCTTTAAGGAAAAGCAGTATGACAAGCTGGCAGATACCTTACGGCTTTACTTAAATATGGAGGAAGTTTATGGAATGCTTCGGGATGCCGGTATTTAAGGATTATACCAGGGAGGAACTAAAGCAGATTAAAATAGAAGCACCGGAGGAACAGATGCGTAAGAAGGTGCAGAAGAACTGGGATCATGTTGCCAAGCCGTTAGACGGTATGGGACGGTTTGAAGCACTTACTGCACAGATCGGAGCGGTTCTTGGGACAGAGGTACTTGATCTTTCAAAAAAGGCAGTACTGATCTTCTGTGCCGATAACGGGATTGTGGAAGAGGGGATAAGCCAGAGCGGACAGGAAGTGACCACAGCAGTTGTGCAGGCTATGGGTCGAAACGCTTCTTCGGTCGGGAAGATGAGTGCAAAGGCCGGAGCTGTGACAATTCCGATAGATATTGGGATGAGCCACAAGGGTTCCATTCCGGGAGTACGGAATGAGAAGCTTCGGTGCGGAACGCGGAACTTCCGGAGGGAGCCTGCCATGACGGAAGAAGAGACCGTGAAAGCCATTGCGACAGGCATAAAGCTGGTACAGGAATGTAAGAGGGATGGCTATATGCTTCTGGCAACCGGGGAAATGGGAATTGGAAATACAACAACAAGCAGTGCTGTGGCAGCCGCAGTGCTGCGGTGTGATCCCATACTTGTCACCGGAAAGGGAGCCGGGTTAAGTGAAGAAGGGCTCTTACGGAAGCAACAGTTGATTGCAGAGGCAATCCGGAGCTATGATTTGTATAAAGCAGATCCGTTCACGGTTTTAAGCACGGTCGGCGGCTTTGATATTGCAGGATTGGTTGGAATGTGCGTGGGAGGTGCGCTCTTTCACCTTCCCATCGTCTTAGACGGGGTGATCAGTATGGTGGCAGCCCTCGTTGCAGAACGCCTTTTTCCGGGGACCAAGGAGTATCTGCTCCCCTCACACAAGGGAAAGGAACCGGCCGTAGAGTTACTGATGAAGGAGCTGCAGATGGAGCCGGTGATCGATGGGAAAATGGCACTGGGAGAAGGAACGGGAGCGGTCATGCTCTTTGCACTGCTGGATATGGCGCTGCAGTTGTATGAGACCGGAACCACCTTTTCCGGGATGCAGATTTCAGCATATAAGAGGTTTACATAATGTAAAATTACCGGAAAGCAAAAGAACAGGGAAAAGGATAAGGATTATGGTAGTTTTAGTCACAGGTGGCAGCGGAAGCGGAAAGTCCGCCTTTGCGGAAGAATATCTGATGCGTCTGTCCACGCAGGCAGAAACAAAATATTATATTGCGACCATGCAGCCGTTTGGGGAAGAAAGCCTTGCCAAAATCAGACGTCACCAAAGGCTCCGTGCCGGGAAAGGCTTTACGACGATTGAGCAGTCAAGGGATCTTACAAAAGCAGCGCAGAGAATTGCAAAGCCGTCCAATCAATTTCAGGAGGAAGCTGTGACGATCAATCGGCCGGAAAATTCCATACCGTTCATACGGGATACGGCACTCCTGGAATGTATGTCCAATCTGGTTGCAAATGAAATGTTTGCAGAAAATAAAATCCGGTTAAGGGATGAGGTGACCGCACAGATTCTTGATGGAATAGAAGCACTGAACCGCCAGCTTGCCCACTTTCTTATCGTGACAAATAATGTATTTGAGGATGGCATTTCCTATGAAGAAACGACCGCGGAATATATCGAGGCGATGGGGCAGGTCAATGAAAGGCTGGCGGCCATGGCTGATACTGTGATTGAAGTTGTGGCCGGTATTCCGGTTGTCTGGAAAGGAACGTTATTATGAAACTGTTAAAAGCGCTTATCATTTCTTTTTCCATGTATTCGGGGATTCCGATGCCACAGTTTGAGTGGAAAGAGGAAGATATGAAATATATGTTATGCTTTTTTCCATGGATCGGTGCAGTGATCGGAGCTGGCATTGTTCTTTGGTCCATGTTATGTAAACAGGCTGAACTGGGAATGCTTTGCTATACAATGGGAGGGGCAGCCATTCCTCTGCTCATTACCGGCGGTTTTCATGTGGATGGCTTCATGGATACGATGGACGCGTTCCACTCGTACCAGCCGAAGGAGAAGAAGCTGGAAATACTGAAGGATTCCCATATTGGAGCGTTTTCGGTGATTATGCTGGCACTTTACGGCCTGATTTATCTGGGCGCATTCTCAGAGATTAAAAAGGAAAGCGGACTTTGGATTGTCTGTGCCGGATTTGTGTTGTCGAGAGTATTAAGCGGCATTGCAGTGGTTACCTTCCGCTCCGCGAAAAGTGATGGCCTGCTTTACCTGTTTGCGAGCAGGGCACAGAAGCGGATTGTGAAAGCCTCCCTTTATGTACAGGGAATCCTGTGTATTGCATTCATGCTGTGGCAGTCGCCTTTGCCGGGAGGGGCGGCGGTACTTGCGGCGCTTTTGATATTCGCCTATTACCATCACCGGACAAAAAAGGAGCTCGGTGGAATTACCGGGGATACCGCAGGATGGTTTGTGCTGTTGTGTGAAGAAGTGGTGATGGTTGTAGTGGCAGTAGTGGGTAAGTTGATATAAGAGGAAAATCATGAAATTAATTATAGGTGGTCTGGCGCAGGGAAAATTACATTATGTCCTGCAAGAGGAAGGAAACGGGAAGAGTATTATCTTTGATGGGGTACTTCCGGAAGAGGGACAGATACAGGAAGCCTGGAAAAAGGCAGTCGGTGAAAAAAAGATGATGATTATCAATCACTTCCATCATGTTGTGAAGAAGGAACTGGCAGGAAAAAGAACCCCGGAGGAACTGGAAGCGGATGTGATGGAGTTTGTGGAGAAGCATCCGGAGGTTATTCTGATTTGTGATGAAATCGGAAACGGAATCGTTCCGGTGGATGCGTTTGAAAGAACCTATCGGGAGCAGACCGGAAGAATTCTGATCCGGCTTGCACAAAAAGCAGATGAGGTGGTGCGTGTATTATGCGGAATCGGTCAGAGAATCAAATAGAAGTTTATCTGATCCGGCACGGAGCAACGAATGCCAATCGTGAGCACCGGTATCTGGGGAGGACGGAGGAGCCGTTAAGTGAAGAAGGACGGGAGGAATTAAAGGCTTTTCAAAGGCAGGGCATCTATCCTGATCCGGCATCCTTACAAGCCTTATTTGTCAGTCCTATGGAACGGTGCCGGGAAACAGCGGAGCTTTTGTTTCGGGACTGTGAGCAGCACATAATTCCGGAATTTCGGGAGATGGACTTTGGACTCTTTGAAGGAAAGAATTATCAGGACCTGCAGGGAGATGTCCGGTACCAGGCATGGATTGACAGCAACGGAACAATCCCTTTTCCGGAAGGAGAAAGCCGGGAGGACTTTATTGCACGGTGCAGGCAGGGATTTGAAGAGATGCTCCGGATTGCAATTGCCGGGGTTATAGGTAGAAATGAAGAAGACAAAAATGCAGAAGATAAAAATGCAGAAAATGACAGGAATGTGAAGAATCAGAAGAATACAGACAATCAGAAGAAGTTAGAGAAGCTGGAGAATACAGAAAAACAGCAAAATGCAGCAAAGCAGAAAAACAGGGATGAGAATCTGAAAATTGCTGCCGTGGTTCATGGAGGAACGATAATGGCAGTGTGCAGCAGCTTTACGGATGGTGAGTACTTCGATTTTCAGATTGGAAACGGAGAAGGTTACCGCTGCAAAGTAACCATCGGGCAGTCATCCGGGGAGATATATATGGATAAGTTATGTAAATTAGTTATGTAAAATAGTTATGTAAACTACATAGACATAATGAATGATTGTAATTATGCGGTACAGCTTGAAGCATTTACCGCTGAAGGCATAAGAACATGATTTGAGAGTGCAAAATTCCATAGGTGAAGCTGATCTTAAATGAATTTTGCATTGTAACTGTGAAGGTACTGAATAGTTATGTATGATCGAATATATCATATGGGGAGAATACCATGCTGAAATATCATATGACAGCGTTCTTTCTGGGTTTCCTTCTGGATCTTCTGCTGGGGGATCCCTACTGGCTGCCGCATCCGATCCGGCTGATCGGCAATCTGATCGCGGCACTTGACCGGAAACTGCTGGGGAATCCGGAAGAAAGTAAAAGAAATGATTGTAGAGAATTTCATAGAGGAATCGTGCTGGTGGCACTGGTACTTCTTATTGTAACCGTGGTGGCTGCAGTTCTTTTATTTGGCGGATATGCCCTGCATCCTTACATAGGCTTGGTGCTGGAAACCATCATGACCTATCAGATTCTGGCAGCGAAATGTCTGAAGGTTGAGAGCATGAAGGTCTATGCCTGCTTAAAGAGGGGAGATCTTCCGGCGGCAAGAAAGGCGGTATCCATGATTGTCGGAAGAGATACGGACGTACTCGATGAGACAGGAGTCGCCAGGGCGGCGATTGAAACGGTAGCGGAGAACACTTCGGATGGAGTGATTGCACCGATGCTGTATCTGGCATTGGGAGGACCGGTGCTGGGGTTCTTTTATAAGGCCGTGAATACGATGGATTCCATGGTTGGCTATAAGAATGACCGTTATCTCTATTTTGGAAGAGTGGCAGCGAAGCTGGATGATGTGGTGAATTTTTTTCCTGCCAGAATCAGTGCTTATCTGATGATTCTTTCCGCTTTTGTCGGTGGAAGTGCATATGACGGAAAAAGGGCGTTTCAGATTCACAGGAGGGACCGTAGGAACCATGCCAGTCCGAATTCGGCACAGACAGAATCGGCATGCGCGGGAGCACTTGGAATCCGGCTTGCCGGAGATGCCAGTTATTTTGGTAAAGTGGTGAAAAAACCCTATATCGGAGATGCGGTGCGGAAGGTGGAATTCGAGGATATCAAACGGATCAATCACCTTATGTATCTTACCGCATGGCTTTGTGAGCTTTTGTGTATAGGGATGATGGGAATTGCATTTCTACTTTGGATAAGCTAGAAAGGAGCCGGAGAAACACGATGAAAAACAAAGCAATACACGGTGGAGACATCTACCGGAATCAGGTCCGGCTTGATTTCTCGGTCAATGTAAATCCGCTTGGAATGCCGGACGGAGTCGAAGCGGCGTTGCATGAAGCAGTCTGCAGCGTGCAGGAATATCCGGATATGGAGGCGTTGGCACTGAAGGAAAGCCTTGCAGAGAAGCTTGCTGTTCCGGAAGAGAAGCTGCTTTTCGGAAACGGAGCTTCGGAGCTTCTGATGGCGGTTGTGCATGCCCTGCATCCAACGAAAATCATGATCCCTTCTCCTTCCTTTTATGGCTATCAGCATGCGGCGAAAGCAACAGGAAGCAAAGTGATTCCACTTATGCTAAAGGAAGAGAACGGGTTTTTATTAACAGAGGAATTATTTACTGTTTTGGAACAGGAAAGACCGGAGCTTCTTATTCTGGCAAATCCCAACAATCCGACCGGAGTGCTTACTTCGAAGGAGTATCTGAAACAGCTTTTGGAAAAATGCAGGAAAACCAATACCTTTCTGTTACTGGATGAATGCTTTATCGAATTCTGTGAAGGGCAGGATACCATGCTTTCTGAAATCGGGAAAGAGGACCGGCTGCTTTTGCTGCGGGCCTTTACGAAAAGTTTCGCTATTCCGGGAGTACGGCTTGGCTATCTGGTTGGCAGCACAGAAGAGCTACTTATAAGGATCCGGGAGCAGCTTCCGGAGTGGAATCTGTCGGTTTTTGCCCAAAAGGCAGGACAGGCATGCCTTTCTTCGGAAAACGAAGCTTACCTTACAGAGACCGTCCGCCATGTGAAAAAGGAGCGGCAGTTTCTTACAGAGGAACTACAACAAATGGGGATCCGGATATTCCAAGGAGAAGCGAACTTTCTTTTGTTTTACTGTGAGGAAAATCTGTATGAGAAATTACTGCGGCGGGGAATTCTGATCCGTGACTGCTCGAATTTTGAAGGACTGTCCCAGGGGTATTACCGCATTGCCGTGAAGCGTCATGAAGAAAATCTGCAATTACTGGAAGCAATAAAGGAGTGTTTAAAACCGTGATTGAACATTTATTACCGGAACAGATTGAACAAAGAAGCTTTGAGATCATCGATGGGGAGCTTAAGAAGCGCGGAATTGTGCTGCCCAAAGAGCAGGAAATGATTACGAAAAGAGTCATTCATACGACCGCAGACTTTGAATATACGGATACCCTGACCTTTTCGGAGGGAGCAGTAGGGATTGCCAGGGAGCTTCTGAAGAAAGGAGCCGATATTGTAACGGATACGAATATGGCGCTCTCCGGAATTAATAAGAGGTCACTGGCCGGACTGGGTGGAGAGGTACATTGTTATATGGCAGATGAAACCGTTGCAAAACTTGCCAGGGAGCGCGGAACAACGCGCGCGGCTGTCAGCATGGAAATAGCAGCGAAGATTCAAAAGCCGGTGATCTTTGCCGTAGGAAATGCACCGACAGCGCTCATTCAGATCTATGAAATGATGCAGGGCAGTGACTGGCGTCCGGCGTTTGTGATCGGTGTTCCGGTCGGATTCGTGAATGTGGAAGCGGCCAAGGAACTCATTTTGCAGACCGATGTTCCTTTTATTATTAACCGGGGCAGAAAGGGCGGCAGCAATGTAGCCGCAGCAATCTGCAACGCATTGATCTATGAACTCACAAGAAACAGATCATGAAAGGATTGGCTGAATTGTTGCTATATAATAAAGGATTCATATAGGTTGAAATATGGTTGACAGATGACAGAAACAAACCAAAGTATAGAGGATAGATTAAGGACAAAGAGATGAGATACGGTTTTACGACAGGAAGCTGTGCCGCAGCCGCTGCCAAGGCGGCTGCCTATATGCTTCTTTCCGGAATGGAAAAAACAGAAATCACGATCGAAACGCCCAAAGGAATTCCTTACACCGCACAGATTACCGATATTCAGAGGAAAGAGTGTGCCGTTACCTGTGCAGTCATAAAGGATGGCGGGGACGATCCCGATGTCACAACCGGTTCCCGGATTGTTGCCAGGGTAACGCTTCCGGAAGAACAACCGGATTCCGGCGAAAAAAGGACACAGGCAGAGATTCTTATTGACGGTGGAACGGGCGTCGGGAGAGTGACAAAGCCGGGACTCGACCAGCCGGTAGGAAATGCTGCAATCAATCATGTGCCGCGGGAGATGATTACGAAGGAAGTACTGGAGGTATGCCACCTCCTGGATTATCAGGGAATCCTGCAGGTCGAGATTTCCGTGCCGGGAGGAGAGGAGCTTGCACAGCAGACCTTTAATCCCCGCCTTGGTATTGTCGGCGGTATTTCCATTCTGGGAACCAGCGGAATTGTAGAGCCGATGAGCAATCAGGCAATATTGGATACCATCCGTGTCGAGCTCAACCAGCGGAAAGCACAAGGGTATGATTATGTGGCGGTTTCTCCCGGAAATTATGGACTGGATTATATGAAAAAGGTCTATCACTATGACCTTAACCGGAGTGTAAAATGCAGTAACTTTATCGGACAGGCGATTGACATGGCGGTGGAGCTTGGCTTTCAGAGGATGCTTCTTACCGGCCATATCGGAAAGCTGATTAAGGTAGCGGGCGGCATCATGAACACCCATTCCAGGGAAGGGGACTGCCGGATGGAGCTGTTGACTGCTTTTGCGGTAAAGATTGGCGTAGAGCTTCCGGTGGCACAGCAGATCTTAACCTGTGTCACAACCGAAGAAGCTGTAAGAATCCTCGATTCATGCGGCAAAAGAGCACCGGTCATGGAGGCGGCAATGGAGCGGATTTTTTATTATCTGAATAAGCGTGCCGGGGGAAAGATGCAGGTCGAATGCCTCATGTACGCGAACGAATTCGGAGAACTGGCAGAGAGTGGGGGAGTGGAAGAATGGTTTACTTTGTTGGAGCAGGAACAGGAGCAGCAGATTTAATTACGGTACGGGGCATGCATCTTTTGGAAAAAGCAGATGTGATTATCTATGCAGGTTCTCTTGTGAATCCGGAGCTTTTACAATATGCAAAAAAGGATTGTGAAATTCATAACAGTGCCAGGCTGACGCTTCCGGAGGTCCTTGCGATTATGGAAGAGGCAGAAAAAGATGGAAAAGTGATTGTGCGGCTGCATACCGGGGATCCCAGCATTTACGGGGCAGTGCGGGAACAGATGGATGCACTGGAGGAAAAGGGAATTGCCTATGAGAGCTGTCCGGGCGTAAGTGCCTGCTTCGGGGCGGCAGCATCGTTGAATCTTGAATATACCCTGCCGGATATTTCCCAGACACTGATTATTACCCGGATGGAAGGAAGGACAGGCGTGCCGGAAAAGGAACAGATCGAAGGGCTTGCCACGCATCAGGCCTCCATGGCGATTTACTTAAGTGCCGGAATGCTGGAAGAACTAAGCAGGCGATTGATAAAAGGCGGATACCGGAGAGAGACACCGGCAGCTCTTGTCTATAAGGCAACCTGGCCGGAAGAGCAGGCTTATGTCTGTACGGTGGAAACCTTACCGGCTGTTGCAAAGGAGCATGGAATCTATAAGACAGCACTGGTGCTTGTCGGGGATGCAATCGCGCATCAGCATTACCGGAAGTCCAGACTCTATGCCCCGGATTTTTCGACGGAATTCCGGAAAGCAAAGGAAACACAAGAATGAAGGTAAGTATTATCAGCTTTACGCTAAAAGGAATCGAACTGTCCTTAAAAATCAAAAAGGCATTTTCAGGGGAGACAGAGGAGGAACTTTGCCTTTATACGAAGTGTTCCCATGCGGAAAAGAGTTTGACAGAAAGAAAACTTACAGAAAAGAATCTTGTAGAAAGCGGACTCTCTTATGTGGAACAGCCACTTACGGAATGGACCGGTGAGCAGATGAAGAAGCGCAGAAGCCTTCTTTTTATCGGAGCCTGTGGAATAGCGGTCCGGGCCATCGCTCCGTTTCTTACGGATAAATTAAATGATGTGCCGGTGCTTGTAATGGATGAACAGGGACGCTTTGTGATTCCCGTTCTGGCAGGGCATGTGGGAGGAGCCAACGAACTGGCGGTTTCCCTTGCAGAGCGCATGGGAAGTACCCCGGTCATTACAACGGCAACCGACTTGAATCACTGCTTTGCGGTCGATCTGTTTGCCAGACGGAATGCACTGCACATCGTAAATAAGGATGGCATTGCCAAGGTGTCTTCCCGCATTCTGGCAGGAGAAGAAGTGACGATGGCAGTGGAAGAAGGGCATTTGCAAGAAGGAGAAGCGGGGAGCACGGGAGGAAGAAAGGTTCCGAGAGAAGGTAATGTTCCGGAAGGGATCCGGATTGTTCCCTGTTCGGCAGAATTACATACAGATGTCCCGGTTATGCCGACAGAAGTTTCAGAAGATGTTCCGGCTGCGTCGACAGAATTAACGATGAATGTTCCGGCTGTGTCGGCGGAATCAACTACAGATGCTCCGGTTGCCTTTTCAGAATCGTCTGCCGGAATTCCTGGTGTTACAGAGTCTCCTGTCGATATTTTAGTTGCTCTGGCTTCCTATGGGCAGGGACGTCTTCTTACCCTGCGTCCGAAGGAGTATGTCATCGGAATCGGCTGTAAGAGGGGGAAGGCGGCAGAGCAGATTGACCATTTTGTGAACAGAGCTCTTAAGGAAAGCGGCATTTCCATGGAGCAGGTGGCAGCTTTCGCCTCGATTGACCGGAAAAAGGATGAGGAAGGAATTCTCTGGATGAGCAGCCATTATGGAATTCCCTTTGTCACCTATTCCGCGGAAGAACTACAGCAGGTGGAAGGAACCTTCCATGCATCGGAGTTCGTGAAAAGTCAGGTGGGTGTTGATAACGTCTGTGAACGGGCAGCCTTACGGTTTAGCGGTCCGGATGGAATACTTATCACGGGAAAGCAGGCAGAGGATGGAATTACAGCAGCGATTGTAAAACGAATATGGAGCGTGTCTTTTGATGAAAAATAGAATTTATATCGTAGGAATGGGCCCGGGAAAAGAAGAAATGATGACAGGAGAGGCTCTTAAGGCGCTGGAGGAAGCTGATGTCATTGTCGGCTATCCGGTTTATATCAATCTGCTTGGTGGACGGTTCAGGGAAAAGGAGCTGCTGTCAACACCGATGCGGCAGGAGAAAGAACGCTGCCGGATGTGCTTTGAAAAGGCGGCTGAAGGAAAGCAGGTGGCATTGATCTGCAGCGGGGATGCCGGTGTCTATGGGCTCGCTTCCTTAATGTATGAGATTGGAAAAGGTTATGAGGACATGGAGCTTATTGTGGTTCCGGGAATTACCGCAGCCTGCAGTGGGGCAGCGGTACTGGGAGCACCACTCAACCACGATTTTTGTGTCATCAGTTTAAGTGACCTGTTGACGCCGTGGGATAAGATTGAAAAAAGGCTCCGGGCAGCAGCCATGGGAGATTTTGCCATTGCCATTTATAATCCGTCCAGTCATAAACGGAAGGATTATCTGAAACGGGCCTGTGATATACTTCTGGAAATACTGGAAGAGGACCGCGCCTGCGGTTATGTGGAGAATATCGGCAGGGAAGGAACGAAAGCGGTTGTCTGTACGTTAAAGGAGCTGCGGGATACGCAGGTGAACATGTTCACAACCGTGTTTATCGGAAATGCAGGATCGGAAATCATCAATGAAAAACTGATTACGAAGCGGGGGTATCAAGTTGAAAGAAATACTAATCTTTGCAGGGACAACGGAGGGAAGAGCCTTATCTGAAGCTCTGACAGATGCCGGAATCGCGCATACCGTGTGTGTGGCAACGGAATATGGAGAAATCGTGTTAAAGGAGAATCCTCTTGTGAACATCCACCGGGGCAGAATGGATCAGGAAGAAATCCGGCATTTTGTTGAAAAAGGAAATTTCCTTGCTGTGGTAGATGCGACCCACCCGTATGCCACGGTAGTAACGCAGAATATCAAAGCGGCGATGAAAGATCTGTCCATTCCTTATCTGCGGTTAAAAAGAGAGCGGGAGGAAGGAAGAATCGAAGGCGTCCGCTATTTTGAAGATCACGAAGCCTGTGCGGAAGCTTTGTGCCAGACCGTGGGCAATATTCTTCTTACGACAGGAAGCAAGGATCTGTTCCGGTACTGCGCGCATGAGAAGTTGAAGGAGCGTCTCTATGTCAGGGTGCTTCCGGGCATCGAGAGCATTCAGCTTTGTATGGAGCAGGGAATTGCCGGAAAGCAGATTCTGGCGCTGCAGGGACCATTTACCGAGCAGATGAATGAAGCCATGCTGCGGCAATATGACATTCAGTGTCTTGTGACGAAGCAAAGCGGAAGAACAGGTGGCTTTCTGGAAAAGCTAAAGGCAGCAGAACGTATCAATATCCCGGTTTATGTGGTTGGAACGATGGCTGAGGAAGAGGGGGATTCCTTTGAAGAAGTGGTGACAAAGCTTGAAAAGCTCAGCGGAAAGCCGATCCGTAAGGAAATCCGCTTTGAAATTACCCTAGCAGGAGTCGGTATGGGGAATCCAAAGAGCCTTACCGTAGAAGTGAAGGAAGCAATTGAGCATGCGGATGTTCTGTTTGGAGCAGAGCGTATGATTGCGCCATACGAACCCCGGATCGAGAAGAAACCGTATTATATGGCAAAGCAGATTCTGCCGTATCTGAAGGAGCTTTCGAAGAAGGAATATGACCGGAATCCGTGCCGGGTGGTGATTCTTTTCTCCGGGGATACGGGATTTTACAGTGGCTGCAAAGCCATGTATGAAGCACTGACTACCGAAATAGAAAAGGGAGTTTTGCAGGCAGACGTTTCGATCCGGCCCGGAATTTCTTCGATTGCCTGTCTGGCGTCCTGCATCGGAGAGCGTTATGAGGATGCGCTGCTTGTCAGCATGCATGGAAAAGAGGTGCCGGATCTTGCACAAAAAATCCGGGCGAATGAGAAGGTGTTTCTATTACTGTCCGGGGCTTCGGATCTGCAGGCATTAGGAGAGCTGCTGATCCGGGAAGGGCTTACGGATTGTATTGTAACAGCCGGGTATCAACTGTCCTATCCGGAGCAGGAGATCCGGACACTGACGCCACAGGAGTGCCTCGGCAGTCACAAGAAGGGACTGTACTCCTGCTTTATTTTGAATCCGGCTCCTGATAAGGCGATCTTAACGCCTTACCGCGGGGATGAGGCATTTATCCGGGATAAGGTTCCCATGACCAAGGCAGAAATCCGTGAAATCAGCATTTGTAAGCTACAGCTGTCCAAGGGAGCAGTGGTGTATGATGTAGGAAGCGGAACTGGTTCTGTAGCTGTGGAAATGGCTGGGCTTTCGGGCTCGATTGTGGTTTATGCGATTGAGCAGAAGGAAGAAGCCGTATTTCTCATCGGACGGAACAAGGAACAGTTCGGACTTCCCAATCTTCATGTGGTGAAAGGAAAGGCTCCGGAAGCCTTAGAGACTCTTCCTGTCCCGACCCATGCATTTATCGGGGGAAGCAGCGGGCAGCTTAGAGAAATTCTGGATTGTCTTTATAAAAAGAACCCACAGATGCGGATTGTGTTAAATGCCATCAGCTTAGAGACTATTTCAGAGCTGAAAGAGATCCTGACACAGTTCCGGGTAACAGAAGAAGAGGTCGTGCAGGTGCAGGTAAACCGCATGAAACCGTTTGGTTCCTATCACCTGATGCAGGCAGAAAATCCGGTGTGGATCTGTTCGTTTCAGTTTAATGCATGTGAAAAATGATCCGGTAGATTTTCTCATTTTCAAAAGATAGTGTCAAACAATCTATGAAAAAAGTGAATCAATTTTTATCAATGCAATTAAAGTTCTTTGAACGAATATGGTCATCGAGAGCTATTTGTCTTTAAATGAACATCAAGTGTTCGAGAACTCAAGCAAATTGATTGTATAATCGCCATTCCTTTGGTATTATTATCCTATGATTGTCTATTGCAGAAATGTGGAGGAGATATGATGACCAATAATAGGGTGAATATTAATTATAAGCCTTTATGGAAGCTTTTAATAGACAGAGAAATGTCTAAAGCAGATCTAAGAGAAAAGACATCTATTGCGAGAAGTACAATTATGAAGATGACAAATAATGAGTATGTTGCATTGGACGTTTTAGTGCGAATATGTGTAGCACTTGATTGTAATCTGGATGACATTGTTGAAATAGAAAAATAAGTGGAGGTATTTATAGGCAGTCAAAAAGAAAATAAAAGAAGTAATAATGATGTTGTAAGGGAAACTTGCAGAAGAGAATGCTGTTATTGATAAGGTATATTCTTTCTACGAAATTACTGCATAAGGCAGAAACTATATAGATACGGAAAAGATGGAGCAGTTTATCCGAGACCGGTTTATAGACAGATATAGTGGACAGAAATTTGTAAGTTTAGGAATTTTAAAGGTTCTGCCACACTATGAACCACAGACTTTTCCGTATCATGCACATTGGAAAATGGAAGAACATCATAATTCAATAAAAAGTAACTGGACATTGAAGTGGCTTGAAAGAAAATTGTATGATGCAGACAAGGAGTTATTGTCAGACTCATACATCAAAAGATGGTAAGAGTTAAATAATTGTGAAAAAGAATAAAGGCGGTGTTAAATATTGATAAATTTGGGAAAATTGCAAAATGCACTCGTGGAATATAGAAAAATTTTCAACAAAAGATGGAAGAGTGAAAAATATAAATGGGAAGCGGTGAAATGGTTCCAAGATAATTGGGATATAAATGCGAATGACTTCGCCGTTATGTTTGCTAAAGCAACTGAGAAAACTGCTAATTTACTGGCATCTATGAACAATTTTCCGAGAAAGATGATGATTCAGTACGCACAGGATGATGCAGAAACTGTACGAGCAATGTTTATCAACCTTTATGATGAATCCAAAGATGTGGAAGAGCGTATATTGCAGTTCCAATCTTCGGCACAGGACTTGTGTGACAGATTATCTCCGGGGTATCAGCATTATCAGCGTCCTATGGCGATTACAGTGTATTTGTGCCTGAAGTATCCGCAGAAATATGATATATTCAAATATACAGTATGTAAGGCAACCGGGATTTATCTGGAAAATGATTTTATACCAACCAAGGGGCATACAGAGCAGAATATTAAAGGTAATTCAAAACTGATTAGTGAGATGCAGGAAGTAGTTTCGCAGGATAGCGAGCTGATAGAATTATTTGAAAGTAACCTTGATTCGGACTGTTATGCAGACGAAAGCCATAGAATGCTCACTTTTGATTTATCTTTTTACATAGCAAATTATCTGGCTGATGAAACAAAGAAAGCGAAAGAAGACTGGATAGGTACGGACATAGATTTTGGAATCTCAGCAGATGATTGGAGAGAGCTGTTTGAAGATGAGAGTATTTTCAATACGCAAAGCTGGGAAGTATTGTACAGATTTCTTGATTATGGAGGAATGGCAACCTGTAAGCAGCTTTCGGTAAAATATGGAGAAACACCTAATTTCTACAATACTGGTGCAACAACATTGGCGAAGCGAATTGCAGAAAAGACAGGTTGTGATATTTCAGTAAAGGAAAAAGACGGCAGAAAGAGATACTGGACAATTTTGTTTGTTGGTAGAAATGCAAATTCTGATGAGGAAGGTGTATTTGTTTGGAAACTGCGGCACGAATTGAAGGAAGCGTTAGAGAATGTAGACTTTTCTGATACAAAGTTATATGCAAATCAATCGGAAAACGGCGTTAACTACTGGTGGTTGAATGCAAATCCGAAGATATGGAGTTTTTCAGACATTGAGGTTGGTGAGGAACAGAACTATACGATGTACAATGACAATGGAAATAAAAGACGAATTTTTCAGAATTTCCTTGATGCTAGAGAAGGTGATCTGATTATCGGATATGAATCAAACCCGGTAAAGCAGGTTGTGGCAATATGTCGTGTTACCAAACAAAATGATGGTGATAATCTGTATTTTGAAAAGATAGAGGGATTAACATCTCCGATAGATTATACCCTGTTGAAAGATGCTCCAGAACTGGAGAAAATGGAATATTTTATGAATCCACAGGGAAGTCTCTTTAAGCTGACCAAAGGAGAATATGATTTTATCATGGACATAGTGCGTGAAGAAAATCAGGAGAATCCAATCGGTAGTGAACAAGCAGAGACTTATAGCAAAGAGGATTTTCTTTCTGAAGTATATATGACTTCTGAAAAATATGATTCATTGAAAGGTTTACTTCTTAACAAAAAGAACATTATCTTGCAAGGAGCACCAGGAGTTGGAAAAACATTTGCAGCAAAAAGGCTTGCCTATTCCATTATGGGGGTTAAGGATGAATCACGAGTAGAATTTATTCAGTTCCACCAGAATTATTCCTATGAAGATTTTATTATGGGATATAAACCGTCTGGTGAGGGATTTGAACTTCAGAATGGTATCTTTTACAAATTCTGTCAGAAAGCATCAAACAATCAGGAGATACCATATTTTTTCATAATTGATGAAATCAATCGTGGAAATATGAGTAAGATTTTCGGGGAATTATTGATGCTTATTGAAAAGGACTACAGAGGAAATAGGATGACATTAGCATATAATGGTTTGCCATTTTCAGTTCCTAAAAACGTTTACATTATAGGAATGATGAATACGGCAGATCGAAGCCTTGCACTTATTGATTATGCTTTGCGCAGAAGATTTAGTTTTTTTGCTATGGAGCCGGGATTTAGTTCTGAGGGATTCAGGCTGTATTTGGACAGCTTTAATGATGATACATTTTATGCTTTGATTGAAAAAGTAAAGGAACTCAATTTTGAGATAGCAAAAGATTCTTCTTTGGGTTCTGGATTCTGCATCGGGCATAGCTATTTCTGTGGGCAGGATGAATGTACAGATGAATGGATGCAGTCTGTGGTTGAGTATGATATTTTGCCTATGCTTGAGGAATACTGGTTTGATGAACCTGCAAAAATTCAAAAGTGGCAGAATATTTTAAGAGGAGTGTTTAACGATTAATGACCAATGACAAAGGGATTTTAATTAAAAATATATATTATATGCTGACTTATGCATTTCAATCCCTGCGTCAGTCAAATTATGATTCGATGACTACGGAGGACTTTGAGAATATTCACGACATGTTTGCGGCAATACTCGGCAAAGGAGTGGCAAATCAGCTTAAACAGGGATTGTATAAGGAATATACTCTTCAATTAGAGGAATTATCCGTTTTAAGAGGTAAACTTAATCTTCAAGGAACGATAAAAAACAGAATACAACATAGGCGAAGGTTGGCATGTGAATATGATGAACTATCTGAGGACAATCTTCTGAACCGAATTTTGAAAACCACCATGATGATATTGGTGCGACAGGAAACTGTGAAACAGGATAGAAAAGCTCTTTTGAAGAAAAATCTGATTTTGTTCGAGAACGTAGATATGATAGAACCAGATCAGATACGATGGGACAGGATTCGATACCAGCGTAACAATCAGAGTTACCGAATGCTTATGAATATTTGTTATCTGGTGCTTGGCAGTTTGTTGCTGTCAACAGATAAAGGTAAAACTAAGCTGGCAACTTTTTTGGATGAACGTTCTATGCACAGCTTATATGAAAAGTTTATTCTGGAATATTTTCGCTATCATCACCCGGAGTATAAGGCAAATCCAGATACGATTCAATGGAATATAGACGATGGGATGATTGATTTCCTGCCAAGCATGGTAACGGATATTACATTGAAATTTGCGGGTAAAGTATTGATTATTGATGCGAAGTATTATAGGCATACGATGCAGACACAGCATGAGGTTAGCAGCATTCACTCAGGAAATCTGTATCAGATATTTGCTTATGTGAAGAATCTGGATAGGAATCAAACCGGAAATGTTGCAGGAATGTTACTATATGCAAAGACGCAGGAACAAATAACACCCAATAATAAATATTCTATGAATGGAAACACAATCTGGGTGAGGACACTGGACTTGAATCTTCCTTTTACGCAGATTGCTGAGCAGTTAGAGAGAATAGCAGGAGATTATTTTGGAACAAGAAATACATATGGAATTGTTTGATTTAGAAGAATAAATTTTTAATTGCAACGGTCTATTGGTACAATATAAAGACCAGATTTGTTGGATATTATAATAAAAATGAGATAAGTGGAGGTTGCGTTATGGTGAAAGACAAGCTGTTTTCTGGAGAGTCAAAAAATATTGAATACAAGGTGACAATACCAGATAAAAGTGAAAAATACATGAAAACCGTTGTGGCTTTTGCCAATACGCAAGGCGGAAAATTGGTCATAGGAATTGATGATAAAACGCATCAAGTAGTTGGAGTAGATAAGGAGAGTCTTTTTCCAATTATGGATTCATTGGCAAATGCGATATCTGATTCGTGTGAGCCACAGATTATTCCGGATATTGAACCACAAACGATTGATGAAAAGACTGTAATTGTTGTTGATGTGGAAGCAGGAAAAAATCGCCCATATTATATTAAGGCCAAGGGTAAAGAAAAAGGGACTTATATTCGTGTTGCAGGAACTTCACGACTTGCTTATCCGGAAAAGATAAGAGAGTTGGAGATGGAGGGGGCACGTATTTCATGGGATGAGCTGACTTGTGTGGGGTATGATGTAACAGAGGCAGCAACACAAAATTTGTGCAAAGATATAGAAGCTTTTCGTAAGAAAGCTGGTCTTTCGGAACAGGCTGTTAGAAAAGAACAACTATTTAATTGGAAAATTTTGAAAAATAAAGATGGAAATGTACTTGCATCTAATGCGTATGTCTTATTAACATCTGATTATTTCCCGTTTTCAAAAACACAATGTGCAGTATTTAAAGGAACAGATAGAACGGTATTTTTAGATAAACGGGAGTATACAGGACCGATCTATAAACAAATTGAAAGTGCGGTTGAGTTTGTTCTAAGAAATATCAGACTTGGAGCAACAATAGATGGTTTGGTGCGCAGAGAAAATTATGAACTGCCAGTAGAAGCAATTCGGGAAATGATCATTAACGCACATTGTCACAGAAATCTCTCTGATGAGTCTTGTATACAGGTAGCTATTTATGATGACCGTTTGGAAGTGACTTCCCCAGGAGGATTGTATAATGGACTAACCTATGAAGAGGTGATGAGCGGTCATTCTAAGATCAGGAATAAGTTAATTGCTAATGTTTTTAGCCAAATGGGATTGGTAGAAGCGTGGGGAAGCGGAATTCGAAGAATATTGAATAAAGCGGAAGAGTATGGACTGAAAGAACCCAAGATAGAAGCATTTGATGATATGTTTAGGGTAAATTTATATAGGAACATCGGAGAAAGCATCGGAGAAAGCATCGGAGAAAGCATCGGAGAAAGCATCGGAGATGAATTAGAATTTGATGTTAGTAGATTAAACGAAAGTCAGATAAAGATACTGAAAAATTTAAAGGAAGATAAGTACCTTTCAGCTACAAAACTTGCCAAGATAACTGGAATTTCTAGAAGAAATGTTGAAAATAATATCAAAAAATTAAAAGATATGGGGGTTTTAGTGCGTCAAGGTTCGCCTAAATATGGGTACTGGATAATTACGAAGAGATGATAAACTTATTTTTATAATCTAAGACTCAGCTTTTAGTTGCAGTGTCTGGAGAGAAGGAGAAGTGTATGAAACTTGACCGAGTGATGATCGCAGCACCCAAAAGCGGAAGCGGCAAAACAACCATTACCTGTGCGTTGTTGCAGAGCCTTAAGGAGCAGGGAATTCCGGTTGTTTCTTATAAGTGCGGGCCGGACTATATTGATCCGATGTTTCATAAGGAGGTGCTGGGAGTACCTTCTAAGAATCTTGATACCTTTTTTACCGGGGAGGAAGAGACACGTGTCTTATTAAAGGCGGGCAGAACGGAAGTGGAGCTTGCGCTTCTCGAAGGCGTGATGGGATTGTATGACGGACTTGGCGGCATCCGGGAAGAAGGCTCGTCCTATCATCTTGCCAAGGTGACCGGGACACCGATTGTACTTGTGGTGGATGCGAAAGGAATGGGAAAATCTGTCCTTGCGCTGATTGCCGGATTCCTGCAATATGATACGGAGAAGCTGATCCGCGGCGTGATTTTAAACCGGATGTCGGGGGCATATTTCCAGACGATCAAACCATTGATTGAAAAGGAACTTTCTGTTTCGGCTGTAGGTTATGTTCCGGATCAGAAGCATCTGGAACTGAAAAGCAGACATCTTGGACTGGTGCTTCCTAAGGAGCAGGAAGAGGTACAGGAGCAGATCCGGGATTTTGCAGCAGAATTGCAGAAGACCGTTTCCATAGAGAAAATCCGGGAGATTGCGGCAGAGGCGGTGGAACTGCCGGAGGCTTCAAAGAGAAATTCAGATTCTTCATATGGTTCCGCAGAATTCGTGAAAGATTCCGTAATTGAGTCGACCTATGATATGGAAGTGGAGGTAGAAGTAGAAGGAATCACAGACACTGACTCTCCGATCATCGCTGTCGCATGGGATGAAGCCTTCTGTTTTTATTATGAGGATAACCTGCGGCTATTGGAAGAACAGGGAGCAAGGCTCTGTTACTTTTCACCGCTCCACGATTCCCGGCTGCCGGAAGGCTGCGATGGCATACTGCTTGGCGGAGGCTATCCGGAGCTTCATTTACAGGAACTGGAACAGAATGGATCAATGAGAAATGAGATCCGGACTGCTATGGAACAGGACATTCCCTGTGTGGCAGAGTGCGGCGGATTTATGTATCTGCATGAAACGATTGAGGATCAGGAGGGGCAGCAATACCGGATGGCAGGTGTTCTTCCCGGCATTTGCATAAACAAAGGAAAACTGGTAAGATTTGGGTATATCGAGCTGCAGGAAAAAAAGCCTTCATTTCTGCCGGAAGGAACGAAGATCCGCGGACATGAGTTCCATTATTATGACAGCTCGGATAATGGAGAGGATTGCATGGCAGTGAAACCGGTGACCGGAAAGAGTTATCCCTGTGTCATCGAAACACAGAACCGGTTTCTCGGGTTTCCCCATCTGTATTATCCGTCCAATCCGGACTTTGCAGAGAATTTTGTAGAAAAGGCACGGGACTTTCGGAACAGAAATCAAAGCAGAAATCAATACAGGAATCGGGACAGGAAGAGGTAACGTTATGGAGAATTCCTATCGCTTTTTTGAAAATAAAGACTGTAAATATTTCCCTTGTCATCAGAGCTTAACGGACTTTAACTGTCTGTTCTGTTACTGTCCGATGTATCAGCTGCCGGCATGTCCCGGGAATCCTTCCTATCTGGAAAAGAATGGAAAAACCATCAAGGTATGTACGAACTGTACCTTTCCTCATCAGCCGGAAAACTACGACAAGGTGATCGCGGTATTGAAGCATCAGCTTTGATCAGAAAATCAGGTATAGAAGTATTACATGAAAACTTTTTAAGGAGCAGGCAGACACATGACCCTTCAGCAGTTGCATTACGCCATTACGATTGCAGAGGCAGGATCCTTAAACAAGGCCGCCGAAGCGCTTTATATTTCCCAGCCATCGCTCACAAGCGCCATGCAGGAGCTGGAAAAGGAACTGGGCATTTCGATCTTTGTAAGAAGCGGGCGAGGTGTTTCCCTGACGCAGGACGGATCGGAATTTCTTCTCTATGCAAGAGAGGTTTATGGACAGTATGAAACGCTGCTTGATAAATATGGGAAGAGCGGAAAGCGGAAGAAGAAATTCGGGGTTTCCACACAGCATTATTCCTTTGCAGTCAAAGCTTTTGTGGAACTGGTGCAGCAGTTTGATACACTGAAATACGAATTCGCAATCCGGGAAACCATGACAAAGGATGTAATCCTGGATGTGGCGAATATGCGCAGCGAGATTGGAATTCTTTATTTTAACGATTTTAACCGGGCAGTATTGACGAAGATTCTAAAGAGCAATAATCTGGAATTTCATCATCTGATTGACTGTAAGGCCTATGTGTATCTCTGGTCGGGACATCCTTTGGCGAAAAAGAAATCCATCCGGTTCGAAGAACTGAAGGATTATCCGTGCCTGTCCTTTGAACAGGGTGAGGCAAGCTCCTTTTACTATGCGGAGGAGATTTTAAGCACCAAGGAATATACACGGACGATCAAGGCCAATGACCGGGCAACGATGCTCAATCTGATGATCGGATTAAACGGTTACACGCTTTGTTCCGGAATCATCTGCGAGGAGTTGAATGGCGATGACTATCTGGCAATTCCCTTTGAGGAGGATTCAGTGGAAGAAAACAGTGGTATGGAAATCGGTTATATTACGAGGCAGAATACCATACTAAGCTCCATTGGAAAACTGTATATTGATGAGATACGAAAGTATCTTGGAATTGACGAGCTATAGATTCAGTCTATAGCTCGTTATATTTTACCCGTATTAGCGCGGAGAAAGAAGATATGATAGTCTTAGTGACGTGAAAGAGAGGTAATGAGATGATTCGGTTAGAGAACGTCAGTAAGACTTTTACAGATTCCAATAAAGAAGTTCATGCAGTGAATAACGTAAGCCTTACCATCAACGATGGAGATATCTTTGGTATTATCGGATTTTCGGGAGCAGGAAAATCGACACTGGTCCGATGTATCAATCTTCTGGAAAAGCCGACGGACGGAAAGGTTTTCGTGGACGATGCAGAGATTACGGCATTGTCCGGAAAAGAGCTCCGCAAGGCACGTAAGAAGATCGGCATGATTTTCCAGCATTTCAATCTGATGCCATCCCGGACCATCTTTGGGAATGTTGCTTATCCCTTGCGCGGCAGCGGGCTTTCCAAAGAAGAGATCAAGGAAAAGGTACATCACCTGCTTGAGCTTGTCGGAATTTCCGAAAAGGAAAACGCTTTTCCAAGCCAGCTGTCCGGAGGACAGAAGCAGAGAGTGGCAATCGCGAGAGCACTTGCCAATGACCCGAACATTCTTCTTTGTGATGAGGCAACCTCGGCACTTGATCCGCAGACAACCAAATCCATTTTAAAGCTGTTGCAGCAGCTTAATCAGACACTTGGCATTACCGTTGTGGTGATTACACATGAGATGGCGGTGGTCAAGGAGATCTGTAACCGGGTAGCGGTCATGGATCACGGGGATGTGGTTGAGGAAGGAGAAGTCTTCCATGTGTTTGCTTCCCCGAAGGAGCCTTTAACCAGAAGCTTTATTAAAACGACATCGAATCTTCAGAAGATTGAAGAGCTGATTGCAGCTGATTCACCGGTTGTTGCAACGAAAAAGGGAGAGCTGATTGTCCGGCTTTCCTATGTAGAGAAAAATACATCTGAACCGTTGATCTCAACGGTGACACAGAAGTTTGGAATTATCTTAAATATTGTATTTGCCGATGTGGAAATTGTGCAGAACGCACCGATCGGCGGAACTGTAGCCATTGTAAGCGGGGAAAGCAGTAGAATAGATGAAGCATTGCAATATCTGAGAGATAAAAATGTAGGAGTGGAGGTGATTAAGGATGACCGGGTTCTTCAATAGAATCATACCGAATGTGATGGATAAGCTGCCGGACTTTTTTGAAGCCATCCGAGATACACTGATTATGGTGGGATGGTCCGGAAGCATTGCCTTTGTACTGGGGCTGTTCCTGGGAATTGTCATTACGGTAACCAAACCGGGTGGAATTCTTGAAAACAAGGTGCTGTATCAGATTCTGGATAAGCTGATTAACTTTTTCCGGTCGATTCCCTTTATCATCCTGTTAACCTGGGTGATCCCGATTTCAAGAGCCATCATGGGAACCGCAATCAATGTGGAGGGTGCGATTGTTCCGTTGATCATGGGAACCGTACCGTTCTTTTCCAGACAGGTGGAAAGTGCACTGGCAGAAACCGATCATGGATTAATCGAAGCAGCCCTTTCCATGGGATCCGGACCGCTTGAAATCATCTTCCGCGTTTACTTACGGGAGAGCGTATCCGCCATCGCAAGAGGAACCACAATTACCGCAATCAGTCTGGTGGGATTAACCGCCATGGCAGGTGCCGTCGGATCCGGCGGACTTGGAGACTTCGCAATCCGGTACGGACACGACCGGAACATGACGGATGTAACCTGGGTAACAGTAATTACCGTATTTATCTTAGTCAGCATCATTCAGCTTCTTGGCAACCTGGTTGTCAAAAAGAGCAGACATTAAGGAGGCGTGAAGCATGGAAATACATACCAGAAAAATCGCGATTATCGGAGCGGGACATGTGGGATCCCATGCAGGGTATGCACTGCTTTCCCAGGGACTTGCAGAGGAAATCGTTTATATTGATATTGATGAAAAGAAAGCTGAGGCACAGGCTCTTGACCTGTATGATTCCACGGTGTATCTGCCAAAGAGAGCACTGGTTTACGCAGGAGATTACAGCGACATCAAGGATGCACAGCTTCTGATTGTGGCCGCAGGACCGCTGCCGGATATGAGTAAGGGGCAGACGCGGATGGATACCCTGCGTCAGACCATAGAAATCGTGAAGAACATTGCGGAGAACATCCGAATGTCGGGTTACACCGGCATTATTGTGAATATTTCCAATCCGGCAGATGTGGTGACCCATTATTTGCAGCATGTACTTGACTGGCCGTCAAATCAGATCTTTTCGACCAGCACAACCCTTGATTCTGCGAGACTTCGCAGAGCGCTTGCCGACAAAACCGGAATTGACCAGAAATCCATTTATGCATATGCATTGGGTGAGCATGGCGAGAGCCAGATGGTTCCCTGGTCTACGGTAAGCATCGCAGGAAAGCCGCTTTTCGAACTGATGAAGGAAGAACCGGAAACCTTCGGCAGCTTAAATCTAAAGGAAATTGCCGATGCGGGAAAAGCCGGAGGATGGATCATTCTCGGCGGGAAGGGTTCTACGGAATTCGGAATTGGAGCAACGATAGCAGAAGTGACACGGGCCATTTTCGGAGATGAGAACCGGGTATTACCGGTGTCCGTCCTTTTAAATGGTGAATATGGACAGACGGATGTCTATGCGAGTGTTCCGGCCGTATTAAACCGGAACGGCATTGCAGGGATTGTTGAACTTTCCTTGAATGAAGAAGAAAAGGAACAGTTCGCTGCATCCTGTAAGACCATGAGAGAAAATTATGAATTATCACTTACCTTATGAGAGATTTAAGAGATGAAAAACCAGATGTAAAAGGCGCAAAAAGAATTGGCCTGATAAGAAATTGAAATAACAATATAATATAACTATTCAGAGGAGATTATTATGAAATTAAAGAGAATTTTAGCAGCTGTATTAACCCTTTCAACCGCAGTACTTGCCTTTACCGGATGCGGATCCGCAAAGACGGAAAGCAGTGCAGAGACGACTACAGTAAAGATCGGCGTTGTCGGAAGTATTTATGAAGACTTGTGGAAGCCGGCGCAGGAAGCCTTAAAGGACGAAGGAATCAATCTCGAAATCGTACAGTTTTCCGATTATGTAACTCCGAACAATGCCTTAAACAGCGGAGAAATTGATTTGAATTCGTTCCAGCATCACATTTACCTCAATACAGAGCTGGAGCAGTATGGATATGCTATTGAACCGGTCGGATACACCTTCATTATTCCGCTGAACCTGTATTCCCACAAGGTATCGGATGTTTCCGGGATTAAAGACGGTGATGTGATTGCGATTCCCGATGATGTAACCAACGGCGGACGTGCGCTCAAGGTACTGGCAGCAGCGGGGCTTATTACCATAAAGAGCGATGCAGGCTTTAACCCGACGGTAGATGACATCGAAAGCTACAAGGTCAACTTCGAGATTAAGGAACTGAAAGCAAACACCATTCCTTCCGTGCTGGATGATGTGACGGCAGCGATTGTGAACGGAAACTATGCACTTGATTTTGGTCTTAAGACGGAAGAAGCTATTTACAAAGACAGTGTGTTAGATGAAGAAGCTTACTGGAATCTCATTGCAGCACGTACCGCAGATCTTCAGGATCAGGCCAAACTGGATGCCTATAGAAAGGTCGTAAAGGCGTTCCAGTCTGAAGCAACCGAAAAGGTATTCAATGAAACCTTTGGCGGATACTTCATCAAGGTCGGCTGGGATCAGGATCTTTTAGCAGATAAATAGACAGGATGCATATGCATGGCAGCAGAAAGCAATTTTGCATGGCTCTGAACAGTTGAAAAAAGGAAAGAACATAAAATGAAGAATTTATCAGGACGGACAGCACATTTTACAGATTCCGTGATACGACGGATGACCAGAATTTCAAACCAGTATGGGGCGGTGAATCTATCCCAGGGCTTCCCGGACTTTGAACCGCCCAAGGAGATCCTTGACCGGCTTGCGGAGGTTTCCCATGAGGATTACCATCAGTATTCCATTACCTGGGGCGCACAGAATTTCAGGGAAGCACTTGCAAGGAAGCAGTCAAAGCTTATGGGGAGAACGATTGACCCGAACAGAGAGATTGTTGTTACCTGCGGAAGCACGGAAGCGATGATGGCCGCTATGATGACGGTAGCGGATCCGGGAGATAAGGTCATTATCTTTTCTCCGTTTTATGAAAATTACGGAGCAGATACGATTCTGTCCGGAGCACAGCCGATTTATGTGCCGCTTTATCCGCCGGAATTTCATTTTAACCCGGAAGAGCTGGAAGCGGCCTTTCAGCAGAAGCCCAAGGCACTGATCCTGTGCAATCCGTCCAATCCCTGTGGTAAGGTGTTCACTTGTGAGGAACTGAAGCTGATTGCTGATCTTGCACAGAAGTACGATACTTATGTGATTACCGATGAGGTGTATGAGCATATTGTATATGAGCCCAATAAGCATATTTACTTTGCATCCCTGTCGGGTATGTGGGAGAGAACAATTTCCTGCAGCTCCCTTTCGAAGACCTATTCCATCACCGGTTGGCGGCTCGGATATATTATTGCACCTCCCCACATCATTGATGTAGTCAAAAAGGTGCATGATTTCCTTACGGTAGGAGCTGCGGCACCCCTGCAGGAGGCGGCAGTTACGGGACTGCAGTTCCCGGACAGCTACTATCAGGAGCTGCAGCAGAAGTATACGGCGAAGCGGGATCTGTTTTTAAAGGGACTTAATGACATTGGAATTGCACATACCGTTCCCCAGGGGGCATATTATATTCTGCTTGACATTTCCGAGTTTGGCTATGAATCCGATCAGGTATTCTGTGAGGATCTGGCAAGACTTGTCGGTGTCGGGGCAGTACCGGGATCAAGCTTTTTCAGGGAACCGGTCAATCACCTCATCCGTCTGCATTTTGCAAAGAAGGACGAGACGCTTTATGAGGCATTGAACCGTCTTGCCGATATCCGGAAGAAGATGCCATATCAAAAATAAATGAATCATTTCAGATGATTCTTTCGTATGAATCGAATCAGATATAAGGCTTGTTACACGGATAGACACCTATGACTTATATAGTTATGGGTGTTCTTTTTTGTTGCCATGCATATGAAAAAGTGATCCGCCGGGTTATTTAATGAATCCATGCTGAAACAGGAATTGTCAATGCAGTAGAAAAGGGATTGCAGATATAATATGAAGAGGTATATACTGAGAAGAGATTAAAGCACACAGGGGACAAAAGCAGCCTTGTATGGCAATGCTCCAGGGCATATGAAATAACGGAGGAAACAGAAAATGATGAAGAAAGCATTCAAATTTGAAGTCAGGGATGAAAAGAAAATCCGTGTTATTGTGGATACGGATGCTGCATGTGAGGCAGATGATCCTTTTGCCATTGCGCATGCATTACTGAGTCCGAAACTGATTGTGGAAGGGATCACGGCAGAGCACTTTGCTAAAACGGATTCCGTACAAAGAAGCTTTGAAGAAATCCGGACAATTACAGAGGCAATGGGAATGAACGTTCCGATCTTCCTGGGGGAGGAAGGAGCACTGGATGAACAGGCTTCCGGAAATTCCCAAGCGGTAGAATTTATCATTGAGCAGGCACTGAAAGAAGAAAATCACCCACTCTATATTCTTGCAATGGGCGCAATTACGAATGTGGCAGCTGCGTTCCGTAAATGTCCGGAAATCATAAAAAGGGTTACAGTTGTCTGGATTGGAACGCATGGAACCCGTTATGGAACAGTTCCCTTCCGGGAATTTAATGCAGGAAATGATGTAAAGGCAGCAAATGAAGTTCTGCAGAGCGGAGCCAGGATCTGGCTGATTCCATCTTATGTTTATACAACAATGCATATCGGACTTGCCGAGATCCAGAACCGGATTTATCCGTATGGGGAGATAGGGAGACATCTTTTTGAAAACATGATTTCCTATAATATGACGGATGAGGCTGCATGGACACAGGGAGAAAGCTGGTCGCTTGGAGATTCTCCATCAGTAGCGGTAACGCTGAATCCGGAGTGTGGACATTATGCAGAGACAAAGGCACCATGGGTAGGTGAGGATACTTCCAGTGTACCCAGAGAGGACAGCCCGCTGATCCGGGTTTACTCAGATGTGGATTCCCGTTATGTGCTGGAGGATTTCATAAACAAACTTCAATTACAATATTCATAAATGCAATATTCATAAAAAAGAAGAGGCAGGAACAGATGTTGAAAAAGAACACTTGTTCCTGTCTTTGTTATTATGGTATACTACTCGCTGAAGATGAGAAAATAAAAACAGGGAGGTTTTAAATGGAAGACAAAATTTATATTGCAATTGATCTGAAATCCTTTTATGCCTCCGTGGAATGTAAGGAGCGGGGACTTGATCCTCTTACGACGAATCTTGTGGTTGCAGACTCCGGGAGGACGGAGAAGACAATCTGTCTTGCGGTATCGCCCTCGCTTAAACGTTATGGCATCCCGGGAAGGGCGAGATTATTTGAAGTGGTTCAGCGCATCCGGGAGGTCAACAGGGAACGGAAGAGGCATGCACCCGGAAGAACCTTTCATGGAGCATCTTCCAATGCCATAGCACTTGCAGCGGATCCGGGTCTTGAGGTATCCTATATCACGGCAGTTCCAAGAATGTCTTATTATATGAAATACAGCACGCAGATTTATGATATTTATCTGAAATATGTGGCACCGGAGGATGTACACGTCTATTCCGTGGACGAGGTATTTATTGATGCGACCGCATACTTAAAGACCTATCAGATGAGCGCCCGTGACCTGGCGCTGCGGATGATCCGGAATGTAATGGAGGAGACCGGTATCGTAGCAACGGCAGGAATCGGAACGAACCTGTACTTATGTAAGGTCGCAATGGATATTGTGGCAAAGAAGATTCCGGCAGACAAAGACGGTGTCCGGATTGCACAGCTTGATGAGCGTTCTTATAGGGAGCAGCTTTGGAATCATGTACCGCTTACGGACTTTTGGAGGGTTGGCCCCGGGTATGCAAGGAAGCTCAATGAGAATGGACTGTATACCATGGGCGATGTGGCGCGGTGTTCGGTTGGAAGGCCGAATGAATATTATAACGAAGCCCTGCTGTACCGGTTATTTGGAATCAATGCAGAGCTGTTAATTGATCATGCGTGGGGATGGGAGCCAACTACCATTGCGCAGATTAAGGCATATAAGCCGGAGAAGAACAGCGTGGGCTCCGGGCAGGTGCTGCAATGCGCTTACACAGTAGAAAAGGCGAAGCTCATCGTGAAGGAAATGACAGATCTGCTGGTGCTTGATCTGGTGGATAAGGGACTTGTCACCGACCAGATGGTGCTTACCATCGGCTATGATATTGACAATCTGACCGATCCGGCTATCCGGAATAAGTTCCATGGAGAGGTCACAACCGACCGTTATGGAAGAAAGGTGCCGAAGCATGCGCATGGAACAGCGAACCTGCCGGAATATACCTCTTCGACCAGAATGATTATGAAGTCGGTAGAGGATTTGTATGACCGGATTATCAATCCGGATCTGCTGGTACGCAGAATCTATGTTGTGGCTTCAAGAGTGATTCCGGAGGGAGAAGCGAAGGAAAAGGAAGTCTTTGAGCAGATGGATCTCTTTACCGATTATGAAGCACTTAAGAAGGAAAAGGAACAGGAACAGACGGAGCTTCAAAAGGAGAAACGGATCCAGCATGCGATTCTGGATCTTCAGAAGAAATTCGGCAAAAATGCCGTCCTGAAGGGAATGAATCTCGAAGAGGGAGCTATGACCAGGGAGAGAAATAAGCAGATCGGAGGTCATAAGGCATGAGCGAATATTATGAGGATAAACACCGGTATGACGATCTCCTTGACCTGCCGCACCATCAGTCCACCGAGCGGGAGAAGATGTCCCTTCATGACCGGGCAGCACAGTTTTCGCCGTTTGCGGCGCTTACCGGTTACGATGCGGCGATTGAAGAAACGCAGAGACTTACCGAGGAAGAGATCGTTCTGGATGAGACTGCGGTAGCAAAGATCAATGAGCAGCTTTCCGAAATTGCACAACATCTGTCCGAAAAATGGCAGGTAACCATTACTTACTTTCTGCCCGATGCAAGGAAGAGCGGAGGCGCTTATCTTACCGATACCGGCACGGTGAAGAAGATCGATGAAGTGGAGCATGTCGTCCGGATGGACAGTGGAATTGGAATTTCCATGGAACGGATTGTTTCCATATCATATATTGTAATAAGGTAACTATTCAGTACAGGTCGAAGCATTTACTGCCAAGACCGTAAGAAAATGATTCAGTAATGCAAAATCCCATCGGCGAAGCCGATTTGGAATGGATTTTGCATCGTAACTGTGAAGGTACTGAACAGTTACGTAATAAGTAACATGATAAAATGCTTCAGCAAACCGGATAGGTATGAATGAGATATAGATTCAATCTATAACCTGTAATAAAAGATATAAACTATACAGCAATAAATGATTATGTTACAGTTAAACATAGCTATTCAGATACATCAATGAGTGGCAAAATTTATTCTTGATACTCATATTTTGTACATGGTAAAGTGACCATATGAGCAAAAGAAAGCACATCGGGAGGCAGGACACATGGAAAGAGGACTAAACACACGATGTCTCCATCTGGAGGAGACCGAAGGAAAATTGGAACACTATGGGGCAATCAGTTACCCCATTTATCAGACGGCAACCTATGAGCATCCACAGGCAGGACAGAGCACCGGATATGATTACAGCAGACTTCAGAATCCCACAAGGGAGCATCTGGAAAAGATGATAGCGGGTCTTGAGAGCGGAATTGATGCCTTTGCACTTTCTACCGGAATGGCAGTGATTACCCTGCTGATGGAACTGTTCAGGCCGGGGGATCATCTGATTGTCGAAGCTGACTTATATGGTGGAAGCATCCGGTTGTTTGACCATGTGAATAAAAAGAACAACTATGAATTTACTCATTTGAACTGTGCGGAAGATGATATTGAAGGTGCCATTCAGGATAATACGAAGGCAATCTATATTGAGACACCGACCAATCCGATGATGAATGTTTCGGATATTGCAGCCATCGCGAAGATTGCAAAGAAGCATGGTTTATTACTGATTGTGGATAATACTTTTTTATCCCCATATTTCCAGAATCCGTTAAAGCTGGGAGCAGATATTGTGGTTCATAGCGGAACCAAGTTCCTTGGCGGACATAACGATACACTGGCAGGCTTTCTGGTGACCAATAACGAAGAGGTCAGGGACAGACTGCGGTTTTTAATTAAAACAACGGGTGCGGGGCTGGCACCCTTTGACTGCTGGCTGATCCTGCGCGGCATGAAAACGCTTGGAATCCGTATGGAACGGTCACAGGAAAATGCCATCAGAATCGCAGAATGGTTAAAGACACAGAGTATTGTCCAAAAGGTTTATTATCCTGGCCTGCCGGAGCATCCGGGATATGAAATTATGAAGAAGCAGGCAAGAGGCTTTGGATCCATGATTACCTTCCGGGTGGATTCGAAGGAGCATGCCTTACAGATTCTGAAACAGGTCCGGATGATTAAATTTGCGGAGAGCCTTGGCGGCGTAGAAACCTTAATTACCTATCCGACGACACAGACACATGCCGACGTGCCGGAGGAGGTACGTTTAAAGAACGGAATCACACCCTGTACACTCCGGCTGTCCACCGGAATTGAGGATATTGAGGATCTGTTGGGGGAATTGTCTGAGGTGTTTGCATCCTTACAATAGTATTGGAGATCATGATCACGAGTTGGATGAATAACAGCATTTACGGAAAGGATGAATCTGTATGCCGGAGAGAAATTTAAATTTTGATGAGATCGTTAATCGGAGAGGAACCGATTGTTTAAAATATGATTTTGCGGTAAGGAGAGGAATGCCGGAGGATGTATTGCCGCTCTGGGTGGCCGATATGGACTTTAAGACGACTTCTTATGTGGAGGATGCCGTGATCGAACGGACGAAGCATGGAATTTTCGGTTACAGTGAATCCGGAGAGGAGTACTTTAAGGAAGTTGCCGGATGGATGCAAAGACACCATAATTGGGAGATCCGTCCCGAATGGCTCATTAAAACGCCGGGAGTAGTCTTTGCACTTGCCATGGCAGTAAAGGCTTTTACAGAAAAAGGTGACAGTGTCCTGATCCAGCAGCCGGTATATTATCCGTTTTCCGAGGTGATCCGGGACAACGGAAGAGTCGTTGTAAGCAATGACCTGTATTTAGGAGAGGATAACCGGTATCATATCGATCTTGCAGACTTTGAAAAGAAAATCGTGGAATATCATGTGAAGCTGTTCCTTTTGTGCAGTCCGCATAATCCGACGGGCCGGGTGTTTACGAAGGAAGAACTGACTGCCATGGGAGATTTGTGTGTGAAGCATGGCGTGAAGGTGGTAAGTGATGAAATCCACAATGATTTTGTATTTCAGGGAGAGCATACGGTGTTTGCCTCTGTGAAGAAGGAATATGAGGAGATTTCCGTAATCTGTACCTCACCAAGTAAGACGTTCAATCTTGCCAGTATGCTGATTTCCAATATTTTCATTCCGAACCGGGAGCTGAGACAGCGCTTCCGTCATGAGGTGGATGCAGCAGGAATCAGTCAGTTAAGCGTGTTGGGACTTGTGGCAGCCAAAGCAGCCTACGGGCAAGGAGATAAATGGTATGAACAGATGATGTCTTACGTTGGAGAAAATATTCGTTATGTGAAAGAATATGTGAAAGAGAACCTTCCGGGAGTAACGGTAATTGACGGAGAGGGTACATATCTTCTATGGCTGGATTTCCGGGGATGCGGACTTGGCCCGGAGGAGCTGGATCACAGGATCATTTATGAGGCAAAGCTGTGGCTTGACAGCGGAAAGATTTTCGGCGGTACAGGAGCGGGCTTCCAACGCATCAATGTGGCGGCTCCCAGAGCCATTCTCACAGAGTGTCTGGAACGGATCCGGAAGATTTTATAAAAGACCGGCTAAAAGAGTAGAACGTGAGGCCGGAGCAAGGCTCATGGAACGGACGACGCAGCTCAGGCAGGCTATCCTGACATGCGATAATTATTCTGTTATCTGAAAAGGGAACAAAAGCCGGAAAGGAAACAAGCCGTATGGAACTTCGACATATCAGATATTTTAAAGCCGTTGCGGAAGAAAAAAATTTCACAAGAGCTGCCGAGAAGCTTGCAATTGCGCAGCCGCCGCTCAGCCGTCAGATCCAGGATCTGGAAGCGGAGCTTGGTACATCTTTGTTTGTGCGGACACCGCATAAGGTTACCTTGACGGAAGAAGGGGAACTGTTTTTACAGTATGCAACGCAGATACTTGACCTTGTAAATCGTTCGGAAGAGGAAGTAAAGGAGCGGAAGGAAGGGCTGCAGGGAACCCTTTACATTGCATCGGTAGAAGGATGTGGACCGCGTCTTTTTGCAGAATGGATTGCGGCGTTTCAGAAAAAGCATCCTCATGTGCAGTATAATCTGTGGAACGGAAATACGGACGATGTGAATAACCGGGTGACGAAGGGACTGTGTGAGCTTGCCATGATTACAGCGCCATATAATACGGAAGAGTTTCATGTATATCCGGTTTATAAAGAGCCATGGGTGGCTATGATTCCGAAGGGGCATCCCTTATATGTAGAAGGAACGAAGCCGGTGCGGCCGGAGGAGCTTCTTCCTTATGATCTGCTGATCCCTTCCAGAGAATCCAGAAAAGGAGAAATTGACAAGTGGTTCAATGCGTCCGGTCAGACGCCGTTGATCCGTGGACGTGTCGCACATATGATGAATGCATATGAATTAAGCCTTCATGGAGTTGGTGTTTCCATTTATCCGGAATCTATTTCGGCACTGATCCATGAACAGGATGTCTGTGTGCGGAAGGTAGATCATCCGGACGCTTATGCTTCATATGCACTCATATGGAAGAAAAATCATACGCTTTCGCACGTGGCGGAAGAGTTTATTTCTTTTATTCAATCACTTTGACAATATGTTTCTTAATGGCATTAAAGCTTTCCTGACTGATGACATGTTCCATCTGGCAGGCATCTTCGGCAGCAACCTCAGGATCAACACCAAGAGTGGTAAGCCATTTCGTCAGACACTGATGACGGTCATAGATCATCTCGGCAATCTGGCGGCCGGATGGAGTCAGGGTGATGAAGCCTTCTTTGGACATTTCAATATGGTTACGTTCCCGTAAGTTCTTCATGGCAACGCTGATACTGGATTTCTTGTAACCTAATTCCTCAACAATATCAATGGACCGTACCACGGGCTTTTGTTTGCTTAAGACTAATATCGTTTCCAGATAATCTTCTGATGATTGGTTGTTGTGCATGTGATCCTCCCATTCATTTCCCACTGATTAAATAAAAAAACAGTAACTGATTCGGTTATGCAAAATGCCATCGGTAAAGCTTATTTTAAATGGATTTTGTATCATGGCTGTGAAAATGTGGAACAGTTATCTGCAATATTTACTTATCAGTATACACCAACTTTCTGTTTCTTGCATCCATGAAATGAAAAGAAAATTGATAAATTTTCCTATTTGGTTATTGACAACTAATAAACGTTAGCATATACTAACCATGAAATAAATGAAAATGACTCTCAATTACAAATGAGGAGAAGGAAAATCAAAGTAGAAAGGTAACTGATCAGTACAGAGCGAAGTACTTTTAAATGGATTTACGCATCGTAATAAAAGTACTGAATAATTAAGGAGAAGGAAGGTAATGAGTATGCCACTATCTATGGTAAAAGAAGGCGAAATCAATACAATCTGCAAGGTTGGCGGCAAAGAAGAAACCAGAAAATTTCTTGAGAATCTTGGTTTTGTATCCGGCGGCGAGGTAACAGTAGTATCCCAGATCAATGGCAACATTATTGTTAATGTCAAAGGTTCCCGTGTTGCAATCGGAAGGGATATGGCAAATAAGGTTATGGTGATGTGAGTACCCATTCGATCGTCATGATAGGGATTGGATCACATAATATTATAAAATGTTGAAGAAAGAAGGAAAGAGATGAAAACATTAAAAGAAGTTGCCTGTGGGCAGACCGTCAAAGTGGCAAAATTAAATGGTGAAGGTCCGGTAAAGAGAAGAATTATGGATATGGGAATCACAAAGGGAGTAGAAGTGTTTGTGCGTAAAGTGGCTCCCCTGGGAGATCCGATCGAAGTAACGGTCCGCGGTTATGAATTATCCCTGCGTAAAGCCGATGCAGAAATGATTGAAGTTGAATAATACAAATAATCAGAGCAAATAGAAAGGAAGTAAAATTATGAAAATTGCATTAGCAGGTAATCCCAACTGTGGAAAAACCACGTTATTTAATGCGTTGACAGGCTCTAACCAGTTCGTAGGAAACTGGCCAGGAGTTACCGTAGAGAAAAAGGAAGGAAAGCTGAAAGGCCATAAGGATGTGATCATCATGGATCTTCCTGGTATCTATTCCCTTTCTCCTTATACCTTAGAGGAGGTTGTTGCCAGAAATTATCTGATTGCAGAGCGCCCGGATGCCATCTTAAATATTGTGGATGGTACGAACATCGAGCGTAACCTGTATCTGTCCACACAGCTGATGGAACTTGGTATTCCGGTTGTCATGGCTGTCAACATGATGGATCTTGTTAACAAGAGTGGCGACAAGATTAATCTTGACAAGTTAAAAGAGAAGATGGGCTGTGCTGCTGTTGTTGAAATCTCTGCATTAAAGGGTACCGGTATCCAGAAAGCAGCAGAAGCAGCAGTTGTTGCAGCAAATGTTGGAACTGCTGCCAAAGTACATAAGTTCAATACCAAAGTTGAAAATGTACTGGAATCCATCGAAGATAAGCTTGGCAGTGATGTTCCCGAAGAGCAGAAGAGATTTTTTGCAATCAAGCTGTTAGAGCGTGATGATAAGATTGCACAACAGATGAAGAAGGTTCCGGATGTATCTGCAGAAATCACTTCCATCGAAAAGGAAATGGATGATGATACCGAAAGTATTATCACCAATGAAAGATATATTTACATTTCTTCCGTTATTAAAGAGTGCTACGTAAAGAAGAGCAAAAAGCAGTTAACGGTATCGGATAAGATCGACCGCGTGGTTACCAACCGTATCGCTGCATTACCGATCTTTGCACTAGTAATGTTCTTAGTATATTATGTATCTGTAACAACTGTTGGTGCGTTCCTGACAGACTGGACCAATGATACCCTGTTTGGTGAATGGATTATTCCGGGTGCACAGAGCCTGTTTGAAAACATTGGCTGTGCAGACTGGTTAACCGGACTTATCGTAGATGGTATTATCTCCGGTGTTGGTGCTGTGCTTGGATTTGTACCTCAGATGCTGGTACTGTTCCTGTTCCTGGCATTCTTAGAGTCCTGTGGATATATGGCCCGTGTCGCATTCATTATGGATCGTATCTTCCGTAAGTTTGGTCTTTCCGGAAAGAGTTTTATTCCAATGCTGATCGGCTCCGGCTGTGGTGTTCCGGGCGTTATGGCATCCCGTACCATCGAAAACGACAGAGACCGTAAGATGACCATCATGACTACCACATTTGTTCCCTGTGGAGCAAAGCTTCCGATTATTGCCCTGATTGCAGGTGCATTCTTCGACAATGCAGGATGGGTTTCATGGAGTGCATATTTCGTAGGGGTTGCAGCAATTATCTGTTCCGGTATTATCTTAAAGAAAACAAAGATGTTCGCAGGTGATCCTGCACCGTTCGTTATGGAGCTTCCCGCATATCACTGGCCTACCGTTGGCAATGTATTAAGAAGTGTATGGGAAAGAGGCTGGTCCTTCATTAAGAAGGCAGGCACCATCATCCTTCTTTCTACCATCATTCTCTGGTTCTTAATGAGCTTTGGATGGACAGACGGCGGCTTTGGAATGTTAGAGGCTGAACAGCTGAATGATAGTATCCTGGCTAAGATCGGCAGTGCCATTGCATGGATCTTCATTCCTCTTGGATGGACACAGGCCGGCGAAGGCTGGAAGATGGCAGTTGCCGCAGTGAGTGGTCTGATTGCAAAGGAAAATGTTGTAGCAACTTTCGGTCTGCTCTTTGGTTTTTCAGAAGTTGCAGAAGATGGTGCAGAAATCTGGGGAAGCCTTGCACAGGTTATGACTCCGATCGCAGCATATGGATTCCTGGTATTCAACCTTCTGTGCGCTCCCTGTTTTGCAGCTATGGGTGCAATCAAGCGTGAAATGAACAATGCAAAATGGTTCTGGTTCGCAATCGGATATCAGTGTGGTTTAGCATATGTGGTTTCCCTGTGCATCTATCAGATTGGTACCTTATTTACAACAGGCGCATTTGGATTTGGAACTGTTGTTGCCTTCTTACTTGTAGCAGGATTTATTTATCTGCTGGTTCGTCCTTACAAGGAGAGCACAACCTTAAAGGCTTCTGATAAAGAACTTGCAAAACTGAAATAAGTATCAGATAATAAAGAAAAGTAATAGTAAAGGAGGATGACTATGGGAACAGCAATCGTACTTCTTGTATTGTGTGTCATTGTTGGTGCAGTCATTTACAAGATGGTTAAGGATAAACGAAGTGGGAAATCCTCATGTGGTGGCAACTGTGCCGGATGCGGTATGGCCTGTCACCAGTCAAAAGAGATGAAATAGTACCTAAAGGGAGGCTGCCTTATGGCGGCCTCTTTGAGTATAGGATGGATTGTATGGTTTACAATTTGCAGAATCTGGGTTATAATACAGAAGCGTAAGTAATTTACGTAATCTATACGAATCATTGTCTGGAGTATCAGACAATTAGGAGGAATTAACAATGGCATTACTTAAAACCTGGCGTGATATGGCTTATTCAGCTACCGCAAATAAGGGAGATCTGCAGAGACTCTGGGCAGATTATTTTCAGAAAGAAAAGGATATTTATGCACAGCTTTTAAAGAACCCGGATGAAGTAGTGAAGGGAACCGTAAAAGAACTGGCTGAGAAGTACGGCGTGGATATTATGACCATGACCGGATTTTTAGATGGAATCAATGACAGCTTGAAGGAGCAGAACCCTATTGAAGAGATGGAAGAGGACACAGAAGTGAACCTTGGCTTTGACAAGGAATTACTCTACAAGAACATGGTGGCTGCACAGGCTGACTGGTTATATGAGCTTCCGGAATGGGAAGACATTTTTGATGAAGCAACCCGTAAGGAGCTTTACCGCATCCAGAAGCTTTCGACAACCGTTGTAAAGCCGGAGAAGATTTATCCGAACGATCCCTGTCCGTGTGGAAGTGGTAAGAAGTATAAAAAATGCTGTGGTAAGAAAGCATAAAATCAGTTTATACAGGGTTTATTGGAAAGCTCCATAAACCCATGATGAACCTTAAACAAAACCTTCCCCAAATTTAAAATGGTACTTTACAAATTTGTTTTTGGGGAATATTATAAGATATATTAAATGAATTACGAATAAAACGTTGAAGAGACGAGTACATTGTGGAAGGTAACAGAGAGAGACATCGATCAGATTCAGATCGTGCTGGGAATGTCTTTGCAGGAAGCAATGGAAAACTACCTCGGAGTGACCCTAATCCGGTTCGTATCATCTACGTTACAGATGTTGAGAGGCTTTCGTAAGTCGTTATGGCGCAGAGAGCAAGCAGGGTGGAACCGCGTATGATACGTCCCATGCATTTTGGTAATGCATGGGACTTTTTATGTAGAGCACTTAGTGAAAGCAAGCTGAAAGCGCAGCTTGAACTTAGTGCGAACGATACCTGTGCACTTAAAGAGGACAAGCTGAAAGCGAAGTGCGAATTTAGTGCGGCAGGCAATATGCAGATTAATATAAGTAAAAATAAAGGAGGATGACTTATATGAAAGAAAGAATTGAAAAAGTAAAAGATTTTTTAGCAGACAGCACCACCATTTCCAATCGTGAGCTGGTGCTTGCCATTGCAGTAGGTGTTTTAGGAGGTATGGTATTTGGTTTGCTGACTTCCCCGAGAAAGTTTGTCACGATCGGAAGCCATAACGGAAATAACAGTCCGTGTGATAACGGCTTTGACTGGGAAGACTTCGAAGACGATGAAGAGGAAGACGAAGAGTAATCTCACAGAGGAAGAGTGAAGCGGTTACCCAATAAGTTAATATAAAGGTAACTATTCAAAAATATTGGTTAACATAATGTTAACAACCAGAAAGGAATGGATATAAAAATGAAAATCACATTAAAAGATGGTTCCGTAAAGGAATATGACAAAGCAATGAGCGTGTATGAAATCGCTCAGGATTTAAGCGAAGGACTTGCCAGAGTGGCATGTGCCGGAGAAGTGGATGGAGAGGTTGTCGATTTAAGAACCGTTCTTGACAAGGACTGTAATCTGAGTATTCTGACTGCAGCAGATCCGGAAGGCTTGCGTGTCATCCGTCATACCTGTTCCCATGTTATGGCAGAGGCTGTTAAGAGAGTATTCCCGCAGGCAAAGCTTGCAATCGGACCTGCGATTGATACCGGATATTATTATGATTTTGAACATGAATCGTTTACAAGAGAAGACCTTGACAAGATCGAGGCAGAAATGAAGAAGATTATCAAGGAAGGTCATGAATTAAAGAGATTTACCCTTCCGAGAAATGAAGCAATCCAGTTTATGAAGGATAGGGAAGAGCCTTACAAGGTAGAGTTGATCGAGGATCTGCCGGAGGACGCAGAGATTTCCTTCTATGATCAGGGAGATTTTGTAGATTTGTGTGCAGGACCGCACTTAATGAGTACCAAGGGCATCAAGGCGTTCAAACTGACTTCCTCTTCTATGGCGTACTGGAGAGGCAATGCCGAGAAAGCACGTCTTCAGAGAATTTATGGTACTGCATTTAATAAGAAGGAAGAGCTGAATGCTTATCTGGAACAGTTAGAGGATGCAAAGAAGCGTGACCACAACAAGCTTGGACGTGAGATGGAACTGTTTACTACCGTAGATGTAATCGGACAGGGACTACCTCTTTTCCCTCCGAAGGGAACCAGGATGATTATGAAGCTCCAGCGTTGGATTGAGGATCTTGAGGATAAGGAATGGGGTTATGTCAGAACCAGAACTCCGTTAATGGCAAAGAGTGATCTTTATAAGATTTCCGGACACTGGGATCATTACAAGGATGGCATGTTCGTTTTAGGTGACGAGGAGACAGACAAGGAAGTGTTTGCACTTCGTCCGATGACCTGCCCGTTCCAGTATTATGTATATAAGAACACCCAGAAGTCCTACCGTGACCTGCCTTACCGCATGAGCGAGACTTCTACCTTATTCCGTGCGGAGGATTCCGGTGAAATGCATGGACTGACAAGAGTCCGTCAGTTTACTATTACAGAGGCACACAATGTCATCCGTCCGGATCAGACCGAAGAAGAGTTATCCAACTGCTTTAATCTGGCATATCATATTTTGACCGTACTTGGTCTGGAAAAGGATGTAACCTTCCGCCTTTCCAAATGGGATCCGGAAAACAAGAAGAAATATCTTGGCGATGAGCATTACTGGGAATCCACACAGGAAGTCCTTCGTAAGCTTCTGGAAGAGAAGCAGGTTCCTTTCGTGGAAGCAGACGGCGAAGCTGCATTCTATGGACCGAAGATTGATATTCAGGCAAAGAATGTTTACGGTAAAGAAGATACCATGATCACCATTCAGCTTGACTGTGCCATTGCTGAAAACTTCGATATGTATTATGTAGATCAGGACGGCGAAAAGAAGCGTCCTTACATCATTCACAGAACCTCCATGGGCTGTTATGAAAGAACCCTGGCATGGCTGATTGAGAAGTATGCAGGTAAGTTCCCGACCTGGCTTTGCCCGGAACAGGTACGTGTTCTTCCGATTTCTGAAAAGTATGAAGCTTATGCAGAAAAGGTACGCAAGGCATTGGCAGAGGCCGGCGTAGATGTTACGGCAGATAACCGTTCCGAGAAGATCGGCTTTAAGATCCGTGAAGCAAGAATGGACAGACTTCCTTATATGCTGATTGTCGGACAGCAGGAAGAAGCAGATGGTACGGTATCGGTAAGAAGCCGTTTTGCAGGAGATGAGGGCGTGAAGCCGTTACAGGAATTCATCGACCAGATCTGCGAAGAAATCCGTACCAAGGAAATCCGTAAGGAAGAGGTAACGGAGTAATAATAAAATTATTATTTGAATAAAAATTCAGCATCCGCACATACTATTGCCGTACAGCGTAAAGGAGGTAATAGTATGGCAGAATTAAAATGTGCAGTACAGAACTGTTCTTACAACGCAAATGAACGTTGTTCCAAGGGGGACATCATGGTAGGCGGTAAGCATGCATCCTGTTCGGCAGAAACCTGTTGTGAAAGCTTTACCGAAAAGAAGGGTGACAGCTTTAAAAGTGCAGTAGAACATCCAAGCGAGTATATCAGTATTGATTGCGAAGCTGCAAAATGCATGTATAATGAAAATTATAAGTGTACAGCATCCCGTGTTGATATTCGTGGCTGTGGAGCATGTGATTGCAAGGAAACGGCATGTGCAACATTTGACGGAAAGTAAGAAAAACTCCGAGGGCGGTTTAAACCGCCCCGGAGTTTCTGTTGCCATGCATATGAGTGAACATAACAATGACAGAACGATTCGCTGAAAGAGAGCTGTCAGGGAAAGATTTGAGGAAATCAAAGAATGCATTTTACAAAGAAAGTAACGATGATAGGAAGTATCATAATGCTGGCCTGTTGTTTTACCGGTTGTGAAAAGGAAGTCATTACAGTTGCGGGGATTCAGAATCCCGAGGTTCGTGAAGATCAGTACATAGTAGTAGAGAACTTTGAATTAAAGCAGATTGAGGATAATGGGAAGGATGCGATTGCCTGCTGTGCAATCCTGATTCCGGCCGGGGACGTGGAATCCTCCACTGTTCCGGGGATGTATGTACATTCCTTGAGTCCGTTGGATTCTTCCAATATTTATTATACAGTGCTTGAAGGAACCGGAGACGGTGCAGTACCCGACAATCTGACATCTGACTCCTTTGAAAAGGAATTGGAGGATGCTTATGCAAAACAGGGCGAGAACGTAGATATTACGATTGAAGAATTTTCACGAAATGACATGGAAGGTGTTCCGGGGTATAAGATCCGGAGCAGCTTTGAGGTTGATAATAAGAGAGTCCAGCAGCTTGCCTATATTATTCAGGCGAGGGATACGCATATTATTACCTATAATCAGCTTTCTGATGATGAGCTTTTGGCAGACTTTGAAATATCTGAAGGCGAAATCCGTCTGGTAAAAGAGTAGGAAACTATAAAAAGTTCTTGGAAATTTCTTGAAAAGTTTGAAAAATGGTATTGACATCCGATAAGTGGGGTGTTAATCTATATAAGCATGTGAAATCAAAGCAGAGTATCCACTCTCACCCTGCGGTAATTGCGCTGGCAGGTGTTTATATTTTCCATATGCCCTTTGGAAAACGGGCGCAGAGGAAAGATGTGAGTGTTGTGGATAGCTATGCTGTCCACTTTTTTTATTCTTATTAGGGAGGGTAAAATTATTAGCGAATTATTTATTAACGACCAGATTAGAGACAAAGAAGTACGTGTGATCGGTGAAAACGGAGAACAGCTTGGAATCATGTCTTCCAAAGAAGCTTTACAGCTTGCAGAGGAAGCAGGGGTCGATCTTGTGAAGATCGCACCGACAGCAAAACCACCGGTGTGTAAGATTGTGGATTACGGAAAGTATCGTTACGAACTGGCCCGCAAGGAAAAGGAAGCCAGAAAGAAGCAGAAGGTAATCGAGATTAAGGAAATCCGTTTGTCGCCCAATATCGATACGAATGATTTAAATACGAAGATTAATGCTGCAAAGAAGTTTTTAACCAAGGGAGACCGCGTGAAGGTGACATTACGTTTCCGTGGACGTGAAATGGCCCATATGGCAAGCAGCAAGCATATCTTGGATGATTTTGCAGAAGCTCTTTCGGACGTGTGTGTCGTAGAAAAGGCACCGAAGGTAGAAGGAAGAAGCATGACCATGTTTTTAACTGAGAAACGTTAGTTTCAGTTAAAATAGATAATTATTGTATACAGGAGGAAATCAGTTATGCCAAAAATGAAAACCAGCAAATCTGCTGCAAAGCGTTTTAAAGTTACAGGAACAGGCAAGTTAAAGAGAAGTAAAGCCTACAAGCAACATATCTTAACCAAGAAGACTACTAAGAGAAAGAGAACTCTTAGACAGCCGGCTATTACAGATGCAACAAATGTTAAGAATATGAAGAAGATTTTACCTTATCTGTAATAAAACACTATAGTCGTTAGGAGGATATGAACAATGGCAAGAATTAAAGGTGGCGTAAATGCCAAGAAAAAACATAACAGAGTATTAAAGCTTGCAAAAGGCTACAGAGGAGCCAGAAGCAAACAGTATAGAGTAGCAAAACAGTCTGTAATGAGAGCATTAACTTCCTCTTATGCAGGACGTAAAGAGAAGAAGCGTCAGTTCAGACAGCTCTGGATTGCACGTATCAATGCTGCTGCAAGACTGAATGGCTTATCCTACAGCAAATTCATGTATGGCTTAAAGCTTGCAGAAGTTGATATCAACAGAAAGATGCTTGCTGAAATGGCTGTAAATGATGCAGAAGGCTTCAAGTCTTTAGCAGAACTTGCAAAGAGCAAACTTGCATAATAAAGATGATTCCCCGTAGCCTTTGACTGCGGGGATTTTTTCTATAAACCAGTCAGGAATACTTAGTGAATGGGAGTCATAAACGGAGTATGAATTTAGTTGCTATGTATATGAGAAAATGATCCACCGGATCATTTTTGGTGAGAGGGACAAGCAGAAAGGAAATCAGGGATGCGTATACTTGAAAATCTGGAACCGCAGGATGTATTTTACTATTTTGAAGAAATTTGTAAGATTCCACATGGATCCGGCAATACCGGACAGATCAGTGATTATCTGAAAGCATTTGCCGATGAACATGGTTTGTATTGCAGACAGGATGAATTAAATAATATTATCATGATCAAGGAAGCGTCGAAGGGGTACGAAGATCATGAACCGGTTCTTTTACAGGGGCATATGGATATGGTGGCTGTGAAGGATGCGGATTGTACCATAGATATGACGAAGGACGGTTTACAGCTTGAAATTCTGGGAGACCGTTTGACCGCAAAGGGAACAAGCCTTGGAGGCGATGACGGGATTGCAGTTGCATTCGCTCTGGCACTTCTTGCAGGAGAAGAATACCGTCATCCGAGAATTGAACTGATTCTTACTGTAGATGAAGAGGTTGGCATGGAAGGCGCAACAGGACTTACGGTAGATGATCTTACTGCAAAACGGATGATTAACCTCGATCAGGAAGAGGAAAAGATATTTATCACGGGATGCGCAGGTGGAGCCCGGATTGACATTCGGAAAAAGACAGAAACCGAGCAGGTAAAAGGAGTGTTATGTAAACTTAAAATCTCCGGACTTCAGGGAGGACATTCCGGACAGGAGATCAACAAGGAACGTGGCAATGCCATCTGTCTGATGGGAAGACTGCTTGCTGCCTTACAGGAGAAGACGCCTGTTTATTTAAAGGAAGTAAGTGGCGGAACGGCAGATAATGCGATTCCGAATGAGGTTTGTGCAGAAATCGTCGTGACCGAATGGACGGAAGACATCGCTGCCTTTATGGAGGAGAAGTTCTGTGGTTTAAAGGCAGAATTTGCCGGAAAAGAAGACGGACTTAAGTGTGAGCTGCAAGTTGGTGCAGAAGATGCATTGATTGAGGTTTGCAATCGGAAAGATTCCGAACAGTGGATTCACCTGCTGAATGTGATTCCGCATGGTGTCATTGCAAATAGTGTAAAGATGAAGGGACTTGTAGAAACCTCCTTAAATCCGGGAATTCTGATCGTAAGTACAGCAGAGGGTATGGTCAGCACGTCTGTCCGCAGCTCCAATACGGCAGCCAAAGAAGCTTTGATTAACCAGCTTAAGAGTCTTGCCGCCTTGTGCAATGCAACAGTAGGAATCCGTGGAGATTATCCGGGCTGGGATTATGATCCGGATTCGCCACTCCGTGAAAAAATGGTTGCCATTTATGAAGAAATGTATGGTGTAAAGCCACAGATTGAGGCCATTCATGCGGGATTGGAATGCGGAATTTTCCAGAGTAAGATTCCGGGGCTTGACTGTGTTTCCATCGGCCCGGATATGCAGGACATCCATACCACGAGAGAAACTCTGAGTATTCCTTCCGTACAGAGAGTCTGGAAGTTCTTATTGAAGGTGCTGGAAAGCCTGTAGAAGAGATGAGATGATTCTTTTGGCAATTTAAAATACTTTACCCTACTAAATCCTACCAGATTCAGTAGGGTAAAAAAACAGCGGAATTCGTTGGAATTCCGCTGTTCTTTAAAATCGGAGTGACAAGACTTGAACTTGCGGCCTCTACTTCCCTAAAGTAGCGCTCTACCACCTGAGCCACACCCCGAAACGCAAGTTATATTATAACCGCACTTTTTGAGAAAAGCAAGTACTTTTTTCACTTTTAGGAATTTTTTATTACGTTAATATTTTAAATGGAACTGAAAGTAATGTAAAACAGTGGGGCACCGATAGGGTTGTAGAAAAATACGGTAGAAAACAGATAACATAGAAAAGCAGATAGTATAGAAAAACAGATAACATGAAAAAACAGATATTAAGTGACAGAGCAGGAAAGTATTGCTATACTGAAAGTGTTAAGTGGAATAAATGGAATGTACGGAAAGGGGAAGTTATGAAATATCGAATTTGCATCAGTATAGCAGGAATTCTTGTCCTGTCTTTGCTTACCGGATGTTCGGCAGCCGGACAGGCGATGAAGCTATGGGAGAAGACGGCGAGAGAAGAACAACAGAGGATGGATCAGGAAGAAGACGAAGAAATTGATCCGGGATATACCTATGAGCAGCCGGAGGAGGAGACCGGAGGTTCGGTACAGGAAGACGGGATGGAGGATCTGCAGGCATTGTTTGATGCCGGGTTCCCTTATCATCTGAACGGCAGATATGCGGTCCGGGGAGAGATGATTTATTTTGCATCGAATGAAGCAGTTTACAGCTACAATCAGGTCACTGGGGAGTTTGAGGCTTTTCCGCTTACCGGAGAGAATTATGAAATGCCAAAGACTTATTCGAGGATAACGGATACGAATAACAGAAAGCTTTATCTTGCTGGAGAATATCTGTACTGCTTTAATGACTTCTATCAGGATCGCTCGGAAAGTCTTCTGTATCAGGTGGATCTATCTACGGGTGAGGCTTCTCAGGTGGAGTTTTTGTTTGATGAATATGTGAGGGATGTGTATATTCTGGATCATCAGATGTATCTGCGGACATATGATGAAAACTATAACACCGATTATCATACGATCTCATTAGAGGAAAACGGAGAGATCGGGGAAGAGATTACCGGTACAAGGGAGGACGGACGAGCTTCCATTCCGGCAGGGTATGAAGAAATTCAGATCCTGGATATGGAAGGCTGGCTTTATTATGCTTATCAGAATCTGTACTTCTCACAGATTCTTTTGCAGGATGAGAATCAGAATTATGTCCTGTATGATCCGGATACCGGGGAAATAACGGAACTGCTTTCTTCGGATTATTCCGTGAATTATTATGATGGATGGCATTTACTGTATTACTTAGGTGAATATATGTCCGAAGACGGAGCAGCCCATCAGTATTACCGGAACCTTAACACAGGGGAAGAACACGAGCTTTCTGCTGAAAAGCGCAATGTGATCGGTGCGGATGTCGAAGGGATCTATTATATGAAATACAATTCGGAAACCGATCTGCGTCAGACCAAAGAGCAGATGTGGTATCAGACTTACGGTAGTCTGGATCAGGGACGGGAAGGACAGTATTTATATCAGATTATCTGGAGTCCATATATTAAGTGGAATCTGGATCTGGTAGAGAATAGTCTTCTGACGCTCTCCCATGGAGAGCTGTATGTCATTGAGGATTCCGGGGATCAGACCGTGTTTGCATCCTATAACTGGCTGACCGGAAAATCGGAAAATGCAGCCGTTCTTGCTGACCGGGGAATCGATCAGATCGGGCAGTTTTATTATGAGGCGGATGAAGTGCTGTGTGAGAATTGCGGCAGGGCAAGGTATGCATATTATGTCGAAGGCTTTACCCTGAATGGAAATATGCCGGGAGATGAGGAGATAAATGCACAGGTACAGGAAATAACGGATTCCATGATAGGGAATGCTGCAGAAATGGGCTTTGATGAGGAAGAACCCCATGAAGAAGCGTACCGGAACGAAAGCTCGGTTACTTTTTGGGGAGATCTTTCTTATTACAATGACCGCTATATCGGGCTTTTGTGGAACGGGTATGATTATCACAGTGGTGCAGCTCATGGTATACCATATAAGATCTTCCGGCTTTATGACCGGGAGACAGGAGAGGAACTTTATCTGGACGATATTATGGCAAGCTCCGAAGAGGAGTTAAATGCCATTGTGACCCGGAAGTTTGAAGAGCGGTATAAGAAAGACGAAATCCCGGAAGGAAACTTTGGGTTTAGGTATATCTCGAGAAATGCTGGATTCATGGAGGATCACCACTTGAAAGCGGGAGCTTATTATCTGACTGAGGAAGGACTGGTGTATTACTTTGGAGTCTATGAAGTGGCAGGCTATGCGGAAGGAATGCCGGAGGTTCTTATTCCTTATGAAGAGCTTGAATGGAAGATTGATTTATCATAATGTTAGTGCGAAAAAATCAGGCATTTGTCGGAAACGGCAGATGCCTGATTATGTATATTGATGTAATATTTTTGCATAAATACTAATCAAAGCATAAAATTGTATCAAATTTCGTACAATAGAAATGATGGAACTGTGATTTTAGACTGGAAAAGTGAATGAAAATATGTTATTATAACCCATTATGTGGTGTGCTTTAGCATAGTAACAAATTGATGAGGTGACAAAAATGCTGAAATATATTCTCAAAAGAATATTACTTGCCATCGTGACCATCTGGGCCGTGGCAACCCTGACCTTTTTTCTGATGAACATGGTTCCCGGCGGACCGTTCCTTTCCGAAAAGGCCATCAGTCCTCAGGCAACAGCCGCCCTGGAGGCGAAATATGGATTGGACAAGCCATTGTGGCAGCAGTACCTGACCTATATGGCAGGCGCCAGTCACGGTGATTTCGGTGACAGCTTAAAACAGAGAGGACGTACCGTTATGGACATCATTACCATGAAGTTTCCGGTATCTGCCCGTGTGGGCGGTGTGTCTGTACTGGTCGCATTGCTGCTCGGTGTTCCGCTTGGCTGTATTGCAGCATTGAAGAGAGGGAAGTTCCTCGATAATCTGATCAGCGTCGTTTCCACCTGTGGAATTGCTGTACCAAGCTTTGTAATCTGTACATTGCTTTTATATTTTTTCGGTGTAAGGCTGCAGATTCTGCCGACCATGGGCCTTACCTCCTGGAAGCATTATGTGATGCCGGTCATGGCACTTGCTTTTTATCCGACTGCATATATTATGCGTCTGATGAGATCCTCCATGCTGGATGTTCTCGGACAGGACTACATGCGTACTGCGAAGGCCAAGGGACTTGCAGGCGGCAAGATTCTGTTTAAACATGCGTTACGAAATGCAATCCTTCCGGTTATTACCTATGTAGGACCGTTACTTGCCTATACTGTAACGGGAAGCTTTGTTGTCGAGAAGATTTTCACGATTCCGGGACTTGGCGGAGAGTTCATTTCTGCAATTAACGGACGTGATTATACCCTGATTATGGGCACAACCATTTTCCTTGCAACATTGATTATTCTTATGAATGTGGTTGTTGATATCGTATACAAGATTGTGGATCCGAGAATTAAATTAAAGTAAGGAGTCAGTCCATGAAAGAGAATCCAATTAGTTTTCAGTTAAAATTAAAACCTGAAGATTTTCTTCCGGCAACCGAGGAAGAGAAGCAGAGTCAGGTCATTATGCGTGAGAGCGTGAGCTTCTGGAAGGACGGAGCGAGACGCCTTCGCAAGAATAAAGTCGCAATGGTAAGCCTTGTGGTGATTATCCTTGTTATGATTTTTTCTTTTATCGTTCCTTCTTTTTATCCGTATAATTATAAGGAACAGATTAAGGGAGCCAATAACCTTCGCCCGATGCAGTATTCCGAAGAGGAGCAGGCGCGAATTGATGCCGGTGAAAAGGTATTTCCCCATGTCTTTGGTACCGACAAGATGGGACGTGATTATGCCATTCGTGTGATGATGGGAAGCCGTATTTCCCTTCTTGTTGGTCTGATTGCAACCGGTATTATCCTGATTATCGGTTCCATCTACGGATCGGTGGCTGCCTTCTTTGGTGGATGGGTCGATCTGGTGATGATGAGAATTGTTGATATTATTTATACGATCCCCGATATTCTGCTGATTGTATTATTATCCTTTGCACTGAAAGCACCGCTTGCACAATTAAAGGAAGCACCCGGCTTTGCCTGGGTTGGCGTCGTAGGTGAAAATCTGATCAGTATCTTCGTTGTATTCGCCCTTCTTTACTGGGTAGGTATGGCGAGAATGGTACGAAGCCAGGTGCTGATGCTTAAGGAAAGCGAATACGTTACAGCAGCAAGAGCACTGGGAGTAAGCAATGCAAAGATTATTAAGAAGCATCTGCTTACCAACTGTATCGGAACCCTGATTGTTACCACAACACTGCAGATCCCGTCTTCCATCTTTACGGAAAGCTTCCTAAGCTTCCTTGGTATGGGTGTTGCGGTTCCGCTTCCTTCTTTGGGGAGTCTTGCCAGTGATGCAATTAATGGTATGAATACCTATCCGTATCTGCTGTTTATCCCGGCATTACTGATCAGTTTGATTATTTTGAGCTTTAACCTGTTAGGCGACGGTCTGCGTGATGCATTTGATCCGAAGCTGAAGAATTAAGGAGGAGAGAATCATGTCAGAATATCTTGTTGATATAAAAAACGAAAGACTTTCCTTCTTTACTCCTGCCGGTGAGGTAAAGGCATTAAATGATGTTTCCATTCATTTAAAGGAAGGAGAAGTTCTTGGTATCGTTGGAGAAAGCGGTTCTGGTAAATCCGTAACCGCATACAGCCTGATGGGGCTGACGGCCTATCCGGGCAGGCTGATAGGTGGAACATTGGAATTCAATGGTCACGAGATCGAGAAGATGAGCGAGAAGGAAATGCGGAAGATCCGTGGAAACGAAGTATCCATTATTTTCCAGGATCCCATGACCAGTTTAAATCCCGTTTATACAATCGGAAACCAGATTATGGAGGCGATTCTGCTCCATACCGATAAGAACAGAAAACAGGCGAAGGAGCGTGCCAGAGAGCTGCTTACCTTAGTTGGAATTAACGAGCCGGACAAGCGTTTAAAGCAGTATCCGCACGAATTATCCGGTGGTATGAGACAGCGTGTCATGATCGCAATGGCACTGGCCTGTGAACCAAAGCTTCTGATTGCGGATGAGCCGACTACTGCTTTGGATGTGACCATCCAGGCACAGATTTTAGAGCTGATGATGGAGCTGAAGGATCGTCTTGGTATGGCAATCATTATGATTACCCATGACCTTGGTGTGGTTGCCAGCATGTGTGAGCGGATTGCCGTCATGTATGCGGGCAAGATTGTTGAATATGGTACTACAGAGGATATTTTCTATCATCCGAAGCATGAATATACGAAGGGACTGATCCGTTCCATTCCGAGAATTGATACGAAGGAGCATGAACGTCTGGTTCCGATTGAAGGATCTCCGGTGGATCTCTTAAACCCGCCGAAGGGTTGCCCTTTCGCACCGAGATGTGAGAAATGTATGAAGATCTGTCTTCGTGAAATGCCGCCGGTAACGAACTTTGGAGAGGTTCATTACACACAATGCTGGCTGAATCAGAAAGAAGAGATGGAGAAGGGAGCAGCCAATGAGTGATACATTAGTTCAGGTGGAACATTTACAACAGTATTTCCCGGCAGGTGGCTATGGAAAGAATAAGAAATATATTCAGGCAGTCGATGATGTTTCCTTCACGATCGAGCGTGGTGAAACCCTCGGACTTGTTGGAGAGTCAGGGTGTGGTAAGACAACCACGGGAAGAACTCTGCTTCGTCTGTATGAGCCAACCGGTGGCAGGTTTGTTTATGACGGTGAGACCGTATTTGATGTTGAAAAGAAGATTTTTGCACCGATGCTTCCTTACCGTAAAAAAATGCAGATTGTATTCCAGGATCCCTATGCGAGTCTGGATCCTAGAATGACCGTTGGAGATATCATTGGGGAAGCCATTGATGTGCATAAGCTGGCGAACAGTAAACAGGAACGGTATGACATTATTATTGAGATGCTTCGTCGTGTCGGACTGAATTCCGAACATGCCAACCGTTATCCACACGAGTTTTCCGGCGGACAGCGTCAGAGAGTCGGTATTGCAAGAGCACTTGCAGTAAATCCGGAGTTTATCGTCTGTGATGAACCGATTTCCGCACTGGATGTTTCCATTCAGGCTCAGGTTATCAATATGTTTGAGGATTTACAGGAGCAGATGGATCTCACGTATCTGTTCATTGCCCATGACCTTTCTGCCGTAAAGCATATTTCCAACCGGATTGGAGTTATGTATTTAGGAAGAATGGTAGAGCTTGCAGACAGCTATGAGCTGATTCAGCGTCCTCTCCATCCTTATACGAAGAGTCTGATTTCTGCAATTCCGATTGCTGACCCGAATAAGGCGAAGGAAAGCAGGCGTATTGTACTTGAGGGAGACGTTCCAAGCCCCTTAAATCCGCCGTCCGGATGCCGTTTCCGTACCAGATGTCCATATGCGGATGAAACCTGTGCAGCAAAGGTTCCGGAGTGGAAGGAAATCGAAAAGGGACATTTTGCTGCATGTCACCATATTGACAAATGTAACTAAATGTGGTAATAATTTTAGAATAAACAATACGGGTATCGAAACAATGTTTTTGGACGACCTGTATTTTGTTTATAAATTTTTCAGAGGAGGAAATATTATGAAAAAGAAAGTTCTTGCACTTATTCTTACAGCCGCTATGGTTGTTGGATTGGCTGCCTGTGGCGGAAGCACTTCCAATGATGCTGCATCTACAACAGATGGAACCACAACAGAAGGAACCACAACAGAAGCCAGCGACAATCAGACTGGAGATGAGACAACAGAAGCAACTGCTTCTACAGGAGAGAAGATCTTATCCGTACAGGTAGGACCTGACCCTGAAACCATCGATCCTGCATTAAACAGTGCAGTAGATGGTGGTAACATGTTATTACATTCCTTCGAATGCCTTTTAGCATTAGATGAGAATGGTCAGCTTGTTCCCGGACAGGCAGAAAGCTGGGAGACATCGGAAGATGGTCTTACCTGGACTTTTCATTTAAGAGATGGTTTAAAGTGGTCCGATGGATCTGATTTAAACGCAAATGATTTCGTTTACAGCTGGAAGAGAGTATGTGATCCTATGGTAGCAGCTCCTTATGCTGAAACGGTGCTTTCCATGGTTGAAGGTTATGATAAGGCCATCGAGGGTGACCTTGATGCACTTCAGGTAGTAGCACAGGATGACAACACACTTGTTGTAACTCTGAGCAACCCCTGTTCCTATTTCGGAAGCCTTGCAGCTTTCGCAACCTTAAGCCCGGTACAGGAGGCAACTGTTACCGCAAATGGTGATGCATGGGCAACCAGCGCAGCAACCTATATCAGCAACGGACCTTTCTATGTATCCGAATGGGTTCCCGGTTCTTACATCATGATGACGAAGAACCCTTACTACTGGAACGCAGATGCAATCAAGCTGGATGGTATTAAGTGGAATCTCATCGAGGATTCCAACGCTTCATACAGTGCATACCAGACAGGTGAAGTTTTGATGATCAAGGATGTTCCTACAGAAGAAATTCCTTCCTTAAAGGATAGTACTGATTTCCATGTAGATCCCATTATCGGTACCTACTACCTCAGCTTGAATCTTGAAAGAGATGCATTTAAGGATGCAAGAGTACGTAAAGCATTAAGCCTTGCAATTGACCGTGATTATGTTGCTAATACTTTAATGCAGGGAACTTACTCACCTGCTGATAACTTCATGGGACCCGGATGGATCGACACAGATGGCACGCAGTTCAAGGACAATGCAAACGGTGGTCAGTCTTATATCGATGTAAACAACTATGAAGCAGACTTAGAGGAAGCAAAACAGCTTCTTGCTGATGCGGGTTACCCGGATGGAGAAGGCTTCCCGTCCATTTCCTACACAACCAATGATGCAGGTTATCATAAGGTGGTTGCTGAATATTTACAGCAGGCATGGGCACAGCTTGGTATCGATCTTCAGGTTGATATTGTAGAATGGGCTTCCTTCACACCGATGCGTCGTAATGGTGATTTCGATATTGCACGTAACGGTTGGGTTGGAGATTACACAGATCCTTCCAACATGCTGGAACTGTTCTACTCAACGAACGGTAATAACGATGGTAAGTTCAACAATGCAGACTTTGATGCAGCAATTGATCTTTCCAGAACAACACTTGATTCCGCAGAACGTTCCAAGGCACTTCATACAGCAGAGGATATTCTGATGGAAGAAACTGGATGTATTCCAATTGCATACTACAATGACTTCTGGTTACAGAGTGAAAAGATTACCGGATCATGGCATTCACCTAATGGATTCTGGTATTTCATGTACGCTGATATCACAGAATAATTTGTGAACCTGATTTCATAGAGAATCTGAAAGGAACTGCTTTTTGGCAGTTCCTTTTTTGTGCAAAAAAGTGTATAATGAGCCTTGGGTCTATGAACGAGGATAGAATCGTAACCATTCAGAACCTGTTCGCAAAATTGTTGCTATGCAGTTCTCCTTTTGTTCATGGGGTTACTTTACCATATAAATTTGCCAAATGTACTTACGAATGCGGGCATTCGCCGTACATATTGTCATAATCTGCATGGCTCTGAATAGTTACAATATAAGATATGGAGGATGAAAAATGGCGGAAAAGGTAATCGACCGTTTTTTCAGATATGTACAGATTGATACACAGTCTAAAGAGGATGCGGAAAGCTTTCCCAGTACCGAAAAACAGAAAAATCTGGCAATGCTTCTTGCAAAAGAGCTTCAGGAAATGGGAGCTTCGGATGTGATTTATGATGAGGAACGCTGTTATGTGTATGCAAAGCTTCTGGGAAATGACCCTGCTAAGGGAGACAATTACCCGACCCTTGGCTTTATTGCACATATGGATACGTCACCGGATTGTCCAGGAAAGAATGTGAAGCCGAAGCTTATTGAGAACTACGATGGTAAGGAAGTGATTCTGAACGAAGAGAAAGCGATTGTGTTAAGTCCGGTCGTGTTTCCGGAGTTAAAGCATTATGTAGGACAGACGCTTATTGTAACGGATGGGACCACGCTGCTTGGTGCCGATGATAAGGCCGGCGTGGCAGAAATTATGACCATGGTACAGACACTTTTAGAGCATCCGGAAATCAAGCATGGACCGATTGCAATTGGATTTACTCCGGATGAAGAGGTAGGCGATGGCGTGGATCATTTTAAGATCCGGCAGTTTGGCGCAGACTATGCCTATACGGTAGATGGCGGCGCGATTGGAGAACTGGAATATGAGAACTTTAATGCGGCATCTGCCAAGGCAATCATCCATGGTGTGAATGTACATCCGGGAGAAGCAAAGAATAAGATGAAGAATGCTTCTTTGTACGCAATGGAATTCCAAATGATGCTGCCTGGAACGATGCGTCCGGAATGCACGGATGGCTATGAAGGATTTTTCCATCTGACGAATATGGAAGGGACGGTAGAGCTTGCAACCCTTTCTTATATTATCCGTGACCATGATAAGGAACGCTTTCATGAGAAGAAGGAGTTGTTCCGTCACATTGCAAATGAAATGAATACCAGGTATGGAGAAGGAACCGTTGAGGTAGAGATCTTCGATTCTTACTACAATATGAAGGAAAAGATTGAACCGGAGAACCTTTTCCTCATTGAGAATGCGAAGTCCTGTATGGAAGAGCTGGGCATTGTACCGAAGATCCAACCGATTCGGGGCGGTACAGACGGTGCAAGATTATCCTTCCTCGGACTTCCCTGCCCGAATCTTTGTACTGGCGGACATAATTATCACGGCAGATTTGAGTATTGTGTTGTGGAATCCATGGAGAAGATTGTGGAACTGCTTGTACATATCACACAAAGGGAGCTGAAGTAGGGAATGATTGACTATGATCACTTTCATGTACTCAATTATGTAAAGAAAGAAGAATATACCGGCAGCATGAACGGCATGCGCTATATGCTTAAGAAGAAGGTTGTACCCAGGGATGATCAGGAGGAAACCTGTCTGGAGGTTATCATTTGGCCTGAACCCTACGGATATGCCAGGACAGAAGAAGAAAAGAAGCTGCGTAAAGAATTTCCTTTTTCAGAGGATGGATTGAAGGAAGCTGTTGTGTATCTAAACCAGCAGTTTGAAGATCAACGTGTATTATGGGATCTCTCTTCCAAGCTGGAGATGTAGGGAAAGTTCTGGTTTGTTTATGAGGTTGCTTTGCTATATAAATCATGGCAAATGTCCTTACGAATGCGAGCATTCGACGTCCATATTGTCATAATTTGGTTACAGTTCAGGATTGAAAAATGAAAGCGACAGGAATATAATAGTTAACATAAGTTTACAATAAGTGAGGGAGAGGTTTGATGGCAACACAGAATGGAACAGGAAGAATGGTCAGCAGAGAGGTGGATTTCTGCAGAGCCTATAGCATGGAAGCGAAGGAACAGCTTGAAAAATTATTTTTAAGGAATCGGATTTCTTACTTTATTGAATGGCAGGATCGTTCCTTATTCTCCCGCATATTTGGAAAGAATGAAAAAGGAAAGAATATTTTTACAATTCGAATTAATGAAGCCGACATTGAAAAGGCAACCGAGCTTGTCAATGGAATTGACTCCGTGAAAATCCGCAAAAAGAAAGAGAATGAAAGATAAGTTACCGGGTGCTCAATGGGCACCCGTTTTCTTTGTGCAGAAGTTATATTGGAGATTCCTTGGGATTGAGTCGGGGTATAGAAAAAGAAAATGGAATAAAATATCCAGAGAACTTGATAGATGTGGGTATAGAGCGGAAAAGTTGATTATAATACCCGTATAATAAAAGAAATGTGGGTATGGGAAGAAATAATGCTAGAGAATACCCAGTGAATTTTCTTGAGAAGGGTATAAGAGAGAAAAATAAAGTGAAATACCCAAAAAAACTGATAGGTGTGGGTATGAGAAAGAAAAATGAAACCAAATATCCAGAGCAGTTGGTAGGCGTGGGTATAAAATAGAAAAAGAGTTTACGATACCCTCACAATAAAAATCATGAGGATAAGGTGATGAAAAAGTTTTCTATACCCACAAAAATATAATTGAATGAATTTCCACAAATAAAGAAGGAGGGTATGAGAAAACGGTCATGAGTATGGAACATAGGAAACATCAAAATAACAAGCAGAAGAAAGATAAGAAGCAAGCGACAGATAGGAAACAAAAGACAGATAGGAAGCAAGAAACAGATAAGAAACAAAAGACAGATAGGAAGCAAGAAACAGATAAGAAACAAAAGTCAGGTAAAAGTCAAGAGACAGATAAAAAATATAAGACAGGTAAGAGTCAGGAAACAGATAAGAGATATAAGGCAGATAAGAGTCAGGAAACAGATAAGAGATATAAGGCAGATAAGAGTCAGGAAGCAGATCAGAAATATAAGACAGGTAAGAAACAAAAAACAGGTAACAGGCAGGAAATATATAAGAAAGAAGCAGTGAATGGAAAAGATAACCGCACGCATTTAGATAAGAATGAAGTGCAAGAGAAAAAAGAAATTCTAGAAAAGAAAAAATTGCAAGTCAGAAATCAAATTCAACATCAGTCACCGATGCAACAACCAAGTGCATCTCTCATGTGTCCGGTTGAAAAGAAATGCGGAGCCTGCAATTATCTTTCTGTGGATTACGATAAACAGCTTAAGAAGAAACAGCAGGACTTAGAGCAGTTATTACGTCCCTTTGGCAAGGTTGAGGGAATCATTGGAATGGAAAATCCCTATCATTACCGTCATAAGGTGCATGCGGTATTTGATCGTGACCGTAAGGGAAATATCCTGGCAGGTGCTTATCAGGAAAATACGCATCAGGTGGTTTCTACAGAAGGCTGCCTGATCGAAAACGAAAAAGCCAGTGCAATTATCCAGACCATTAAGATGCTGCTGCCTTCTTTTCGGATTAAAACCTATGATGAAGATACCGGTTATGGACTGCTGCGTCATGTGCTGATTCGTGTAGGACATGCAACAGGACAGATCATGGTAATTCTGGTATTAGGATCGCCCATTCTGCCTTCCAAGAATAACTTTGTTAAAGCACTTCGTAAAGAGCATCCGGAGATTTCAACAGTCGTTGTAAATGTAAATGACAGGAAGACAAGCATAGTTCTTGGAGAAAAAGAACAGGTAATATATGGTCCAGGCTATATTCAGGATCGCCTGTGTGGGCTTACTTTTAAAATTTCACCCAAGTCATTTTATCAGGTAAATCCGGAACAGACGGAAAAGTTATACCGAAAAGCAATGGAATATGCAGGTCTGACTGGGAAAGAAAAGGTATTGGATGCTTACTGTGGAACCGGCACAATCGGTATGGTAGCAGCCAGACAGGCGCAGTCCGTCATTGGAGTGGAATTAAATAAAGATGCCGTAAAAGATGCAATTATCAATGCCAAGCAGAATGATATTCACAACATCCGCTTTTATAATCGGGATGCCGGTGAGTTCATGGTAGAGCTTGCAGACAAACAAGAAAAGGTTGATGTTGTGTTCATGGATCCGCCACGAAGCGGCAGTGATGAGAAGTTCCTGTCTTCACTTGTGAAGCTGCAGCCTGACCGTGTAGTCTATGTTTCCTGCAATCCCGAAACCCTTGCGAGAGATCTTAAATACCTGACAAAGAAAGGATACGAGATGAAAAGGGCAGTAGGAGTTGATTTATTTCCGATGACGGTGCATGTGGAGACAGTATGTTTATTGTCCAAACTCCACGAAGCGAAGCATCATGTGAATGTGAGACTGGATATGGATGAACTGGATTTGACAT
>OIWT01000271.1_pt1 | contig 75516 bp, 65 predicted proteins | sample 1587701 | NCBI WGS metagenome assembly OIWT01 (sample SAMEA3888904, study PRJEB22519) | human gut metagenome | biome: human gut; feature: human-associated habitat; material: faeces | place: Denmark | collected 2009
TAGTTCAAACTGCGTTTGGCTCTGTGCTCGGCTTGCACGTAAATTATCATTTATCCGCTTATTGAGTTGGATTTTATCATCCACTACAGACAACAACTGACCAACCGCACGTTGCTTATCTATATTAGGCAGACAGACTTTGATATTGTAATAACTATCAAACGTCATGCTCGGCACTCCCGTTCCAGAATCTAACCGGGTTAAATCTAATTGTTTAAGGTAATAATATAGATAATATGGATCCGCTAAATGAGTGTCAATTTCAGTGTAATAAAGAGTATCGACAGTCCAAAAAGGAGAATCGGCAAACTGTATATTAGATAACGTTCCTTTTCGAGGTAACAGAACACTTGGGCGCTCATAAAGGTAATTATCAACTGTACACATCAGGCCCCCGCTTCCATATACAGGGTATAAACCATTCTTCAGATTCTTATAATCACGTCCATTCTTAATTGTAAGAATTTCCGACAACTTGTATTCTTTCATAACTTCCTTCGCAACTCATTTATCTCTGCCTCAAGCCTTACTTTTTGCTCATCCAATGGCGTAATTGGATGACACTGTCCTCTATTCAATCCATAGGCTTTCACAATGCGAATGTCAATCTCACTTATCCGCTTCTTTTTCTTGTCGATTTGCTTTAGGATGTAGCCTTTACTATTGCGAACCGTAAACCACAACGTCATATAAGCCACAACGGCTGCTATTATAGAAGCTGTGGTTCCGATTACTCCGATGATAATATTCAGGTCCATTATGAATTGAATTTAAGACTATCCAGCTGCTTCATTATCTCCGCTTCCAGCCGGTGACTTTCTTCAAACTGAGCTGTAAGTTCAGCTTTATAACCGGCCATTCTCTTATTGAATTCCTCCTCGGTAATATCCACATAGTCAATCTTGATATCGAAGTACTGCCCGGCGGAAAGGGAATAACCTTTCTCCTTAATCTCGTCATAGGTTACCGCAACGGAGAAACCATCGACGCTCTCCTTGTTCTGAAATACTTCCACAATCTTGTCCACCTCGAAATCCCTCAAGCGTCGTTTCTGATTACTGCCTTCCTTGTACTCTTCTCCAAGCTTGCTTGCATCGATTAGGATGACCTTGTCAGAACTTGCACTTTTATCGAAAAATAGTACCGAAACATTAGTTCCCGTGGTAGCGAAGACATTAGACGGCATTGACACGCAGCCGTAGACAATCCTTTCGTTCACAATCTTCTCCAGAATCCTTTTCTCCACCCCGCTCTTGGAAGTAATAAATCCAGTAGGAATGACAATCGCTCCTTTACCCGTCGATTTCAGAGAATTGATGACATGCTGGATGAAACAGGTATAGATGGCCATCTTCGGCTTTGCCGGATCTATCTTGGATACTGCATTAGGAACTCCGGCCCAGAACCTGACTCCGTCAGATGCCAAGGTATCCCTATATTCTGGAAAATCAAGTTTGAACGGAGGATTAGACACGATGAAATCAAACTTCTTCAACGTACCGTCAGGATTTCTGTGCGATGGTTCAAGGAGGGTGTTTCCCTGCACAACATTGGGGAGCGAAGCCGCGAAGTTGTTAAGAATCAAGTTAAGACGTAGCATCTCACTGGATTTTTCGGAAATATCCTGGCTGTAGATTGTACAGCGATCTTCTCCGATCTGGTGTGCAAGAGCCATAAGCAGTGTTCCCGTTCCAGCTGACGGATCGTAGCAGGTCACACCTCGCAGTTCAGCGTTGTCCCCTACAAGAAGCCTTGCCATTACTTGAGCGATAGCTCTCGGAGTATAATACTCAGCGTATTTTCCGCCTCCCGCATTGTTGAAGCCCTTGAGAAGATGCTCGAACACTCTTGAGAAGAAATCATATTTTTCGGTAAAGACATCTTCAAAATTGAACGAAGCCACTTTGCGCATCAGCGACTTTGCGAACTCGTCTCGTTTCTGCGTGTCAGTCACATAGGATGTAACAGCCGAAAAAATATTCACACGGCTCTTTCCAGACGTGGAAACCGAGAACGTATCAGAATTAATCTTTGCGATGTCAATAAGCGTCGCATCTAAAAGGGTAGAAAAATCGCCCTTACCTGTGGCGTTGTAGAGATGGGCAAGAGTGTGCTCAGGCTTCAGTCTCGGCACCGAAGAAGGAAGATAGCTGAACAGGTCTTCCACCTCCTCGTCTGTAAATGTGTCATATTCGGCATCCCATTTTTCCGCTCTCCTCAACCGCTCTCCATAGACCTTGTCCTTCTTGGCTTCATAACCGAACTTGTCATTGAAAAATTTATAAAGGAAGATTTCTATGACAATTTTATATTCACTTCCTGTTCCCGCAAGACCGAACTCTGCCGTTGTACTCTTGAGTGAATCAATCAAGGCTACCGTTGACTCTGTAATGTTTATATCGCTCATTTATAGATAGTTTCTCTGTTGAAAATATTCTGCTGTAATAAGATTGTTGATGAATTTGCGGTCAGAAAGCGTGGCCGGTATGCCCATATCAACCAACTTGGAGCCGATAATAGCAAGCACATCCCTTTTGAAGGCATCCTCATTGTCGACAATATGGGAATTAAGGTATATCATATTGTCTATCTGCGACTTCATTTGTGACAAATTCTCTGCGATTTCGTATTCTCCGGAAGAGATTATAGGCTTCTCCCTCTTCGCATTCTCCTCTTCAATTCTCTTGTGGATACGCACAAAACGCTCGTCACCCCTATACTTCTTCTTCAGAAGATTATTGCGCCGGTTGATTTCACGGATTTTTGCCATCACGGTATCCATATACTCGATGCTTTCCTTCGCCTCCGCCGTGTTTTGTGGTACGAAGCCCTTCTTACGGAAGTATTCGCGGAACTGGTCGGCAAGAATCACATACTTATCCTCTCCCTTGTCAAAATTAGCCTCAAATTCAGCCTGCACCTTGTCGCAACGCTCACGGATGTCATTCACGACTATTCTCATTTCCTCCGGGACACCTTTCTTGAACTCAAAATCAAGTTCAGAGAGAGCTATGTTTATGATGCCCGAAACATCAGCCATATGCTCGGTGTTTTCCATCAAATTTATGCGTTCGATACGGTGACTTACCTCCGAAATCAGAGTTGGAATGCCGACCACCGCCAGTTTTTCAACCTTTGACTTAAGCTCCTCGTCACCGAATGCCCTGACCTGATTGATTATAGCCTTCGCATCATTAAGAGTGGAACGGAGTGCATAGAGAGCGTCCTTGCTACTGATTTCGTCAAGCTCCTTGCGAAAATCCTCCGGGTTCTCACATGTGAAGTTGAAAAGGATATTCTTTATCTCCTTCATCTTGGAGATAACAGCCTCTTTGTCCTCGATAATCACGTTACCTACTGGTGCATCGACTGGGACATCCGCCGTATCCACAGTGCGGTTCAACTCCCTTAGATAACGGTCGTTGGTTGTCTCAAAATTTTCCTTTATATCGACAAAATCAACCACATAGCCATATTTAAAGTCCTTGTATGGACGATTGACCCTTGTAAGCGCCTGCAACAAGTCGTGTCCGTCAAGGCTCCTGCCGAGATAGAGCTTTTTGAGCCTCGGAGCATCGAAACCTGTAAGAAGCATCTGGTTGACAATCAGCACATCTACTGACATCTGTTTCTTGAACCCTTCGATATAGGCCTTTCTCTCAAGTTTGTCGCCTTCATCATGCAATATAAGAGAAGCCTTGAGAGGCTTCTTGGGAGAACCATATGAAATCATCGGATCTTCGAGCATCATCAGTTTTTCTTCCTGCTTCTTCTCGACATACAGAGACCGTGAGAATCTCTCCTGCCACAGACGATACATTTCTCTTGCCTGTGGATTTGTCCTGCAAACTATCATCGCACCGATACTTTCATCATCCTGTTCCTCTCGAAAACGGCGGAAGTCGGTGATTATGTAGTCAAGAAGAGCATTCAGATAGCTTTCGTGCTCAAGAATCTTGTTCTTGTCAATGTCGCTCTTCTTGATTTCAACACCTCCGGCCAACTTGTCCAATATGCTTTTAATCTTTTCCTTATAGACCGTTTCTATAGGCTCGCGCATCAACTTCAAAGTATATCCGTCAGAGATTGATTTGTCGTAATAATATGTGTCGATATAGTCACCGAAGACGCGCCAAGACTCTCTTTCTTCCTTAAGAAGAGGCGTTCCTGTTAGAGCTATCTTTACGGCATCCTTATCAGCTTCAAGCAGGTTTGCAAGGAAACTCCCCTCAGGATTGTAGCCCCTATGCGCTTCGTCTATAAAGAACACCCTTTGAAGAGATGTGCTGTAACTGTTGTCCAACTGGATCTTCTCAGAGTCTTCCTTGAATTTCTGTATGTTGACGACCATTATCTCAGGCTTGCCCACGCTGTTCTCCACAGGGTCGATACTTCTGAAATCTTTCATCAGTTCATTCCTGCTGTTCGCAGTTCTTACAATCAGTCCTCTCGCTGCAAACTCATCGCTTGCCTGTTCCATAAGAGCGATGCGATCAACGATGAAATAGAATTTCACGGCAGTCTGCCTCTGAGCATAAAAATCCGTAAGGCTTCGCACGGAATAGTATGCGAGTGCGGTCTTACCACTCCCTTGAGTATGCCAGATGATACCGCTTTTGACTCCAGCGGCTAATTTTCTCCTGATGGCCAAAGATGCGAACAGTTGCTGATACCGCATCACGTGCTTTTCCAAAGAAACCTTCTTGCTGCCGTCGTCTTCTTCCGTCGTCTTGTTCACGTAGGCAAAACCATATCGGAGGAGAAACAGAAAACGCTCCTTGCTCAACATCGATGTCAGAATCCTGTTGGTAGGAGTAGATGGTTCTTTATTAGTCTGATAGTCAGGAAGATTTTTAATAACTACACAGTTGCGATGCTTGAGAACCCTTTTCTCAAGTTCCTCTGAGACCTCTTCATAAGGATAAGAAGAGACAAAGTTTTTGTCTGCCTCGCGAAAGACATTGAAGAACGCCTTATTCTCTGAGATGCAGCAATAAAAAGCCCCTTGAATCGGAACACGGTTGTCGTTATCATATTCTTGATTATTGGAGAAAATCATCAACTGCGTGATGTTGATAAAGCGCCTGAATGCCTTGTTGGACATTCTCTTGTTGATTCTGTCTCTTTCAGCGAGAATTCCATCGTGATTATTCGGTTTCTTGACTTCAATGAAGGCAAGCGGAAGCCCATTCACAAAACAAGTTATGTCTGGACGGAAACTGTCGCCGGTGTCAGAATTCTCACAGGTAAATTCAGTGGTAACGTGCCACTCGTTATTGTCAGCATTCTCGAAATCGACAAGTTTAAGACCACTGTTGGCAGAGAGTATGGTATAGAACTCTTTGCCCAGATCATCATTCCGAAGCATTCCGACTATCTTGTCAAGCATCTGATGGCTTCCAGTCTCATCCAATTCGGGATTCAATCGCCTGAGTGAGCGAAGAAATATGCCGGTCAGAATGTTTGTGTCAGGATTATAATCTGAAATGTCATCGAGATAGGTATATCCCAGACGACATAAGTGCAATGCCGCCGGCACTTGCACGCGAGTGTTTTCCGTAAAGCTGTTCATTTCCTATCATCAATCTTGCCAATTTACAAATTTAGCAAATTTTACCGACATTGAAGACAATCACTTCTGACACATTAAGATAATTATGGAGTATTAACGGAAATGATCGTTGTCATCACATTACTGCGTTTCTGGCGTAACAGATAGATAATAAGTCCATTGTAAATTATTACTTTGTGATAAAGACGGTCATTTGATGTAATAGTCAGCAGCCCCTTGCTGGTTGTCAATCTGACAAGTAAACTAGACAAACAATCTTCTTAATCGACAAAATTACCCTAAAAAGCACCTCTTATCCGACAAAATTGCTTATTTTTGTTATCAACACCACTGTTGTTGGAAAAATTTCAATGAGGTTATTATTGTAAAAGCTTCGACTATCCACCCGTTACTAATCACTATAAGACGCAGAACTATCACATATCATGTTATCCGCCATTCCAACACTCCCCTGCTGCTGAACAATTTAATCGACATCTACACTGTGAAAAGATGTTCACCAATAAAACTATCAGCACAACTTAGTCCTACACAGAGGTTTGTAAAGAATATCAGTTAAACCGCCTCAAAAGTGTCAACCAATCTCAGAAAGTGGACTTTTATCATCTTGACGCGGTAATTGCCGTCAGATGGGCTACGGCGATCAGGGCGAAGGTCATGGCTTCCGAGACGGGGAGGGCTAGCCAGATGCCGGGCGTTCCTGCCAGATGGGGCATGAGGATAAAGGACGGCACAAGAAAGACAAGGCCGCGGGCCAATGAATATGTCGTCGCCGGCAGCACTCTCTCGACACTCTGGAAATAGCCGATTATCGTGACATTGACGATGTAGAACACAAATCCGGTCGCCATCAGCGGTATGCCGGCGGAAGCGATGCGGTAGGCGCCAGCGTCGCTGTCAAGGAAGAGCGCGGCGACATATTTCACCCCGAAAGCCAGCGCCAACGACAAGAGGACACCGGCGCCGGTCGCCGTGGCCAAAGCGACCTTGCGGGCCTCCACCACCCTGCCCCTCTTGCCGGCACCATGGTTGTAGCTGATTATCGGCTGTGCGGACTGAGAGATGGCATTGCCTGTCATGAATATGAAAGGCATTATGTAGCAGGCAATTGAAAATGCGGCCACACCATCCTCGCCTAAATATTTCATGAATATGAAGTTGCCGGTGAACATCAGGACCGCTATGCTGCATTCGCCGAGAAATGCCGAAAAACCTAGACGGAACTGGTAGCCGATGTTTCTCGCGAACAGGCAAAGACTCTTTAGCGACCACTTCAGCCTGTACAGCCTCATTGACTTGGACAGGAAAAGAATATAGAAGATCACCATGCCGCCACCGAACCATAAGCCTATGAACGTGGCGAATGCGACGCCCTCCAGACCTTTGTCCAGGACGAAAAGGAACACATAGTCGAGTATGATGTTGAGTATGGCCGGAATGGAGGAGGTGAGCATCGCATAGGTCGGGGATCCGTCGAGACGGATGATAAGGAGTCCGACTGACTGGAGGAACATGGCGCAGAAGGCCAACGACAGCCATCGTTGATAATCAAGAACATACGGAAGCAGTCTGTCCGAAGATCCGAGCAGGCGGGCGGATTGGGTGCTGAAAGCCCCGACAAGTATGGTGATGATCAAGGCCAATGTCACCCCGAAGATCAATGTCTGGGTCATGTTGATTCTCGCGGCCTTGACATTGTCCTGGGACAGGTGAATCGACGACACGACCGAACAGCCTATGCCAAGCATCATTCCGATGGCCGTCATCAGGAGCCAGAAAGGCGAGAATATGTTCACTGCCGCCAGCGCGTTGCTTCCTACCCCATGTCCGATGAAAACACCGTCTATGACTGTCATGACGGACATGCACAGCATGCCGAGAAGTGTCGGCATGAGCATCTTGCCGAATAGCTTCGGAATGTTGTCCGAGCCGAAATCTATCGCGTCCCTTCGCATATCTCAGTTCAAAAAAGGATGCGTAGTTACAAATAATGAGGGTATATTCCGCATGTTCCCCAAGCAATATTCCTCAATCTCATCAAGTTTTTCATAACTTTACGCCCTGAATGGTCATAAAGGACTCCCTTCTGGCGGCACAGACCGTGAAAGGAATCCGGATGAAATCAACTAAACAATTGTAAAACAATGAGATTGGTAATCCAGAGAGTGTCGCGCGCAAACGTGGTCGTTGAAGGCAAGACGGTGTCGGAGATCGGAAACGGCCTTCTGGTCCTTGTCGGCGTGGAGAACGGCGACACGGAAGAGGACATGCGCTGGCTTGTGGGCAAGACAGTGGGAATTAGGATATTCGATGATGAGAACGGAGTGATGAACCGGAGTGTCGCCGACATCGGCGGCGAGATTCTGGCCGTGTCGCAATTCACCCTGACGGCCTCGACCAGGAAGGGAAACCGTCCTTCCTACATACGCGCCGCGGGACACGACCTGGCCGTCCCGCTCTATGAAAAGTACTGCGAGGATGTCTCGGCGGCGCTGGGCAAGCACGTCGGCAAGGGAATATTCGGAGCCGAGATGCAAGTCTCCCTCGTCAACGACGGTCCAGTGACGATCGTCATTGACTCACGGATCAGGGAATAGGCAAAGGACTTTGCCGACTTCTATGCCATCGCCGACAATCATCAGAGTCACGTACATCATAGCGCGGAGGCCTTGAGCAGTCCGGCGATTCTGGGGATAATGGTGACGTCCGCCGGGAGCCAGTCAACGGAATCAAGCCTGTCGGCAGAGAGCCATTTGGCAGCCTCATGCTCTACCAGATGGAGGTTTACGGATTGTATTGAACAGGCGAAGCACCTCATGGAAAGATGAAAATCATGGTAGCCATATTCAATTGTGTCAATTAGTTCCATGACCAGAACATCAGTTTCAAGTTCCTCCCGGATCTCACGGCGGAGCGCATCTTCCGGTGTCTCCCCCGGCTCGATCTTGCCGCCACGGAGACTACCGTGAAGCAAAGTAATATCGCGTGGCACCACATACTATGTATAATAAAAACGTTGAACAAACAGACCAGAAAAAATTAACTTTCGACCTACTCCCGGAAGTCGTAGGTGAACTGCGTGATGAGATTGCGCAGCTCAAAGGCTTCATCATTGAACATTTCACCGCCATGCAGGCTCCCGAGCCGCCGAAGGTCTGGATGGACCTCGCCCAGCTCGGGAATGAGCATGTTCCTGTACCCCGGGCCTACGAAGAATTGCCCATCTTCACTGTATCGTATCACTCCGTATCAATACAGGATGGCGATACACTCTGCATCAAACTGAGAACGCTGCTCGAACGAAATGTAGTTCCCTCCAGATACCGGCTTGCTGTCCGCATTCAACTCACCACGCCTGGATCGGGACGAAGGCCTGGCTATCTCCGGTCATTCGTGGCCACCAACAACTGTTCGGCATCCGACTGTATAGTTGAAGTCTTAGTGCCCGATTACAAGGACATCTGGGACCTTGATCTGCCAGAGTACCAGGTTCATATGAGGTACTTTCTCATCGATGCGGAGACCGGTTATCGGAACATTTTCAAGAAGAAATCCTTCCTCCTCACACTGTGATTAATGTTGGGCTTTATGTCAAATTATAACTATTCTTTTGTAATGCCGTTTTGTTTTCCCCACTCAAGTAAATCCTTATCTGTAATTAGTTTATCAATTGTTCCATCATCTGATTTTATGTAAATAACTGGTTTCCCGTTAGGCTTGACTTCAGTTTCATCATTAATAATGCAAATCGGGACTCTATAATAGAAATCTTCGATGGGGTATTTTCTGCCATTACTTAATTGTGCATATAATCCCTGATTCTGTAAATGCCCCAAAATCAAGTCGCCATCATTCAATGATTTGCCCCTAATTTTGTTCAGCGCATCTTTTTCGAACTCAGGAATTATAGCCTTATCTAAATCCTTATCGTCCACAATTAGAATATCCTTTTCTGATTGAATATCAATACCATCATTCGCAATTATCCTTTCTGTTGAAGGAGAAAATGTGAAGCACCAATCAATCAAACTCATATCTGGAAACGGCGGGACTGAAATCTTTACTTTTATGGTCCCTATGCGTCCTATCAAATCTTTATTCTTGGATTTTCTAATATCCAGTAAGGTGACCCCTTTCTTATCTCCATTATCAAATGTTCCTTTTGCAAATTGTCTTGCTGGTTTTGTATACTGTTTTGCAGCATACACTGCACGATCCACAGGAAGATCGGAAAGTCGTCCTTTCACTTCGCTGATTTTGCCAATCCCGATTTTTGACTTGTAGTCTTTAGCCTCAAGTTGAACATCGTCATCTGCAACCATTAATCGCCCGTCCAATTGATGGAGTGCCCCGCATTTCCCCCTTACTCTTGTGTCAAGGACTGCGTTGGACGCCCTCGTCGCTATAGCATATGCAGCAGTACTTAGGATTTCGTATGCTTTCCCTGCTTTAGCCGGATAGTATCCAAATATTTCAAAGAATAGGTTATCATTCTCGCTCTTATTATACTTTGGTTCTTCTTTCATTTTTTCTCTGATTGGTTGTTGTGTAATAACTGACATCTAAGATAATGAATCATTACCATAAAGCAAAGCGTATCATGGCTTCATATAACCTAATCCACATTAATCAACACTTTATATAAAAGTATATAAATCTTTGTAATTAAATTAATAAATAATTATTTGTATATTTGCATTGGAATCAGAGGCTGCTATACATAAGAAGATTATGATAGCAAAGCCTTCCATAGCGTTCAATGACTTCGCTAGTACTGCGAAGGATGTCACTGCACGCACGGTCAATGGCCGGAATGTACTCTCTGTACGTGCCAAGCAGAGCAAAGTGGTCACACCTGCCCAGGCGACTTCAAGAAATCAATTGTCCAAAATCTCCCGGGAGTACAAGCAGCTCTCTGATTCCCAAATGCGAGCCTGGGAGGTTTTGGCAAAACATCTCAAAGGCATCTCCTACTTCGGTAAGGCTGCCGAGATGACCGGACACAACGCCTTCGTCCGACTCAACTCCAACCGCGTCATGGCTGGAGAATCAATCCTGAGAGACGCCCCTTCTCATCTGGTAACCATCCCGAATGTGGTATATACCGGCGTAATCGTCTCTCCCGAACTGATTACCATCAATGGCATACAGCACGAACCTGATCCTTTCAAACTGGTGATAAAGATGTCAGTCTCCCAGAGCGCAGGCGTTACCAGCGGCTGGTCCAAGACAGTCATCATTTCCCACGGTATGGAGGATGACTGGGGTGAGGCAAATGTCACCAGGCTCTATTTCAATACCATCGGCGTACAACCGGTCCCTGGACAGAAAGTCTTCATCGAATCCTACTGGATGGACGGAGCAACCGGCTTCGCTGGTCAGGTACGTCAGGATATGGCCATAGTGACCGGAGACGCCCCCGCTCAGACATGAGTCAAGGCCACGATGGACGATCTTGATCCCACTGAGGAAAGCCACGTATCCTCTCTGGATGTGGACTTCTCTACCGGTGCTCCGGTTGCACAGTTCAATGCCCAGTGTCTGGGTCACAGCAATGTGGCATCCTCCGAGGTCTACCTGAACGAGCAACTTCCCTCCGAAGTTATCGGCACGGGAATGTGCATCGGACGCTCCAATGATGCGGATGGCCATATCAACGCTCAGTCCTACCTTGTGTATATGTATAACCGCAGCGGCAAGTCACAGCTGACTTTCGCTCACCGCGGTGGTACCTACTACACCCACACCGAGGTTTTCGGAACTGGAATCATCTATTAACCTTCAATTTGCTTAGCCATGTTCAACAGTATATCTAACAACTTCGGAGCCGGCCAGATAACCTTCAAGGATTACCAGGCTCCGAACTACGTGGTCCTGAACGCGAAGGTTACTTTCGATCCGACGAATCCGAACTACCAGGCCTGCCAGAAGTTGGAAATCACCGTTCCGGATCTAACTATCGACCGCAGCACCATAGGCGGCGTTTTCTTGCGTTTTCTTGCGACTCAGACGTATTCTTGGGGTGATTCTATCTATGACGGCGGAAGCGTGCTTAAATCGTGGATTAGGGATAAGAATACCATTGTTGTGGAGAAGCAGCCGTGGTTCGACAACAATGGCCCGCTAATCCTCTATTTCGTGACGATGTATGCCCAGCTCAATCAGGGTGCGAATACCATTAAGGGAACCAAGCAACGCCTCACGGTCACTACCGAGGGTAATTACCTGCGATTCCCCAGCGACACATTCGTCGTGGTGTTCGACCACTGGGTGTTCATGCACCTGCAGTTCTCCAGTTGCTCTTATGCACAGTGGGACCTCCCGTGGGAAGCAACCTTTGAACAGATGCCGGCAGACGTTGCTGCAGACGTACCTGTGCCTGGAGGCGGAAACCAATTCCATCAGGACTGCTTCGGTATGGGAGAGTACCACATCGAGAACAAGATATTCACGATGGATCGCCGCGTGGCTGGCTTCTGGGATACCGGACGTGAACCATTCGCATTCGCCTTCCTGGTACGTGACAACAACGAAGAAACAACAGAATAAACCATATGTTCAACCATTAATTTTTTTGCGCCATGAAGTACAATCCTTCAATTGCCTTCGACGAAATGTCGGGCTCCGCAAAGGGTGTCACCGCTGCTAAGACGCGCGGTCGTAAGTACATCCGCAACCGTGGATACGGCGGTTCTACCAGGACCGCGTTCCAGTCTTCCGTAAAAGCTGTTTTCAAGCAGATCTCTCAGGCCTGGCAGAGTCTTACCAATGCCCAGATTTTCGCCTGGAATGCCGCGGCCAACACCGCACAGGGCAAGTCCGTCCTCGGCACCAAAGCCAAGATTTCGGGCGCAAACCTCTTTATGAGGCTCAACTACTGGGTTGTTTACTGCGGTGGCAACATCATGGAGACTCCTCCCACGCTCACCGGCGTTGAGGCTCCTGCAGCCGCCACTGTGGTCATCTCCAGCTCCGCGATGACCTTCACCCTGGCCGATATCCCCTCTGATGTCAGCGACCTGAAGCTCGTCATCCAGGCATCTGAGCCTCAGGGCAACGGTATCACCCGTGCCTACAGCAAGGCTGCGGCCTTCGCTGATCCGTACACCCCGGTGACCACGGCCATCGACATCAAGAGCGCCTACGACAACAAGTGTGGTGTTCCGAGCGCCGGTGCCCCGAAGGTCTTCTTCAAGCACTTCTACGTCAACACCACCACCGGCGAGAAGTCTGGAGATGTCCTCGTGGAGGGCAAGCTGGCCTAAGCCTTAGGGGGTAACTCCCATACCAACGAATGCCCCCGACTGGCAACCCCAGCCGTGAGTTATTCTTTTTGGATAAAGACTGTCTTAACAATGGCATGGATTTCGCTTAATTATGAAAAATGTTGGAAGCGTTATTATCGGCAATGGCTTGCCTTATAGATATTTAGCTTGTTGAAATCTTTTTAACAAATTTTGGTATTATTTGAATTATTTGTATATTTATCAGGCCAAATGTCGACTATACGCAAAGAACACGATACACGAAACACACTCAAACACAGAATCATGGGAACAATTCAAAACAACATCAAAGCAATCAGAAAGAAACTGGGATATACCCAGGAGACGGTTGCTGATGTCCTTGGTATAGCCCGGCCCACCTATACCGAGTATGAAACCAAAGACATTGACATCCCTTTTAACACTCTTGAGAAACTCAGTGATTTCTTTGGAGTAGAACTCGCCTCTTTCTTCGCTGAAAATGACAATCAATTAAAAGACGCCCTTGTTTGCGCGTTTAGAACTGACGGCATCTCTATTGAGGATCTTCGTAAAATCACGAAGTTTAAGTCTATTGTCAAGAACTACATAAAGATGCAGAGGATTGAAAAATAATGGCAAGAATTCCTGAGTATATTATTGAAGAAGAAGCCAATAATCTGAGGGACAAGTTCTTTTTAGGAAACAGACTTCCCGTTGACTTAGAAGGATTACTTATCAAACAAGGCATCTTGACTGTATTCACAAAGATGAGTGCAGATTTCAGTGGGATGTGCCTTAAGTATGACAAGGATACTAATTTTATTCTGGTAAACTCTGACATTGTTCTCGGACGTCAGAATTTTACCATCGCGCATGAGCTCTATCATTTATTCGTTCAAGATGAAAATGAGTTTAAAGTTCACTCATGTAATGATTTAAACCCGCAATCACCTATAGAGAGACATGCCAACACATTTGCCTCATATTTTCTTCTCCCTCGGGCAGGTGTTGTTGAGGTGATGCAAAGAATAGAGTGCAATAAAAAGACTGTAAACGCTGCTCACATAATAATGATGTGTGATTATTTTGGCGTTTCTTATAAAGCGATGCTCGTTCGCGTTAACAAAATCCTTGGCTTACCACAAGACCGCTTTGACCTACTGAATGCTGTTCAACCAATACCAACAGCAATTGGTTTTTCATTGAATACCGAAGTGTTTGAGAAACCGAAGGTAAAGGAAAAGGTTATCGGCGATTATTCATCAAAAGCCCAGGCATTATATGAGTCGGGGCTTATCTCAAAAGGTCACTTGATTGAACTGTTGAGTGACATTAAACTTGATGAGAATGAATAAAGTAAAAATCCTCCTTGATGCTGATGTCGTTATTGATTTTATTCAGGGCCATCAGTTTCACGTTCTGCCACGTATTTTGCCGAGCTATGACTTTGTCATTCTGGACTTAGTGATGGACCAAGAATTGGGGAGAGATCCTTCAACCAAACAATATATTGAACGACAAATCGAATGGTTTAAGGGTTCACCCAATCTTTCCATTATAGAGTGGGAGCCCGATCCAGAGACTCTTCGTCTATACTCCCTCCTCCTTAGAACAAAGGGCAAGGGAGAATCAGCTTGTATGGCCTATTGCCAAACACATAACGACGTCCTTGCAAGTTGCAATCTAAGAGACACGAAAGCATATTGTGAGCAGAATGGCATTACGTATATTACTTTTTTGGATCTTATCTGGTACGCCTGGCAAAACAAAGTACTGACGGAAGAAGAATGTAACCAATGCATACAAGATGCAATTGCTGCTGGTAATTACATCCCGAATATTCAAATCGCTCATTATATTCCAACAATTAGCAATCTTTAAGGAGAGGCCATAATCACCTCTCCTTTTTGATAATTATTAATTACGTTGGCTTACTATGATGCAGGAACGAACCGGGAACGATGAAAGTGTCACCAAGTAACCCGAAAGAATCACGAAGAAACTGTAACTTTACAGATAATCAGCGGTGTTTCGAGCATTTCAGTGGTTGGGGATTATTTTATGTATTCCGTACCATATTTGTACCACGAAAAACCAGAATTATTGATTACTAATAAGTTCTACTTCCTGCATCGGAAAGAGAAAATACAGCAATCGCGACACTTTTCGGAGCATTACCACCCAGGCGCGGAAAAGAATGACAAAAGTCGGCGGTCGCATTTCTATTGTATTGAGGAAACTACTAATTATCAAACAACTCTTAATTACGAATAACCCAATTGTCTACAGCAGACATATCAAACTCAAAGAAAAGAAATCTCCGAAAAAAGTTGAAAAATGTCTACTATTGTAAAAAGACACGCGGCAAAAACATCGCCGTTGTCTACTTTGGAAAATAATAACGTCTAAAAATTATTTTCCGTGTCTACTTCTCGCGCGCGGTACACATAAATAATGAAATAAGCTGAAAAGTGTTGAATACGTTTGGAAAGTCGCTTGGAAAAATGTAGCTTTGCAACGAAAAGTCGCTTGAAAAAGTGTAACATGCTCAAACGTAAGATTGAAACCGTCCTTCAGGACTGGAAAAAGAACCCTTCAAGGAAGCCCCTCGTCATCAAAGGTGTCCGTCAATGTGGGAAGACTTTCTCCGTGCTGCGTTTTGCCGAGGAGAACTATGCGCACAACGTCTATATTGACTTCTATGAGATGGAGGAAGCCAAGGCCGCTTTCCGTGGCTCCAAGAAAGTGGATGACATTGTGATGTATCTCACCGCCATGATTCCGGGTGCCACGTTTGTTCCCGGAGAGACCTGCCTTATCCTTGACGAACTGCAGGAGTGCCCGGAGGCGCGCACCGCCTTGAAGTTCTTCAAGACTGACGGTCGGTACGATGTCATCTGCACCGGCTCCTTGCTGGGTGTCAGCGGCTACGGAACCAAGAAAAAGAAGAAAGACCAGAAGAAGGGCACGTCAGTCCCGGTGGGTTACGAGACCATCGTGGACATGAACCCGCTGGACTTTGAGGAATTCCTGTGGGCAAACGGCATCACGCCGGAGATCATCGACTTTCTCCACGAGTGCCTGAAGAAGGAAGTCCCCGTCCCCGAGGCCATCCACAACCGGATGAATGACCTCTTCCTGCAGTACATTGTCGTTGGCGGTATGCCTGAGGCTGTGGGTACCTTCCTGCAGAACCACGACATCGGCCAAGTCCTGCAGGTCCAACGCAACATTGTGGACGAGTACAAGGACGATATGGTTAAGTATGCCGACGATGCGGACAAACCCAAGATCCGCGAATGCTTCGAATCCATCCCCCGCCAGCTGGCCAAGGAGAACAAGAAGTTCCAGTATGCGACCATCCGCAAGGGAGCCCGCTCATCGGAGTATCTGGGGAGCCTTCAGTGGATAGAGGACGCCGGCATCATCTCCAGATGCTACAATCTCACTCAGACTGAGTTGCCACTGGACGGCAATGCGGAAGACGATGTCTTCAAGGTTTATATGCGGGACTCCGGCCTGTTCCTCTCCATGCTAGAGCAAGGCACACAGTCTGATGTTCTGCAGGGAAACCTTCTCGGTTACAAGGGTTCCATCTTTGAGAACATCATCGCAGACGTTTTCTCCAAGATGGGCCGGGACCTGTACTACTATCACAAGGAGTCCGGGTTGGAGGTCGATTTCCTGATGCGCTACAAGGGACAGATTACCCTCGTCGAGGTCAAGTCCACCACGGGCAACATCAAGAGCACAAAAACCATCTTGAAGAATAAAAACGTCTATCACGTGAACAGCGCCATCAAGCTGGGCAGGTACAATGTAGGACGCGATGGCGAGACGCTTACCCTGCCGTTATATATGGCATTCCTGCTCACGGCGTATTGATCAGGTCTGCACAATAGCAAAAAAAGTCGTAACTTAGTAGTCATGGCCTGATGCCAGGCTGCATTTGTTAACACCGGGTGCGTTTCCGCCCCAAAGCGGGGACAAAGCTGAAAAGGTTAAATGCTGTTAAAGTCAACATCAGACTTAAATAATCTTCTCAAAATGAACAGGCCTATATAGCATCCGCACAAAGAAATGCCAGAGCAAGACAATCCTCAAACAGAAAGCAGTCGAAGGTGGTGGATTCGCGATCTCGTTCGAAGAAGTCAGTGGACGATAACCAGCTGACTGCCAAGCAGATAATAAACCGTCTTTGGTTTGGATGAACCAAAGACGGTTTATTATTTCTCTGATATTAAGCTTATTACCAATCACGATGCTTGCCAAAAGCAGACTTGTGATTGTCGCTTATGCCTTCGTGAAGTTGAGGGCGATCTCGAACTCGGTTGTGGCATTCCAAAGAGTCGCCAAATCAGAAGGCTTCTCAAGACCAAGGAATCCCATAACCCCCTTTATTTTCCGGGCGGTTTCATTTTCCGCCTGAACCAACTGCTCAAGAAGGACATCAATTTTAGGAAGTGCCGGAAGAAGAGCTTTTACGATCGGGTCGCAAAGGGCCTTGTCCACGTAGATTCTCAGACTGTCACCATCCAGTGAATATTTCAGCTCGACTCCTCTCTGAAGAATCTTCTGAAGTTCCGCATTAAGAGCGTCTACATCCACTCCAAATTCCTTGAGTTGTGCCAGAATCTCCATGATTGAGGAGAGATCTATTCCGGAAGCATCCGATCTGACGGTCTCCGAGTCCGCGGTTTCAACGATAGCGGCAACATTAGGAACAACGAAGAGTGAGTTTCCTGTAGCATACCAGAATGCGAGGTTGGCTTTAGGAGACTCCAGCCAATCAGTATGATTTTTTGGTTTGTAATTGTAGTATCCATCTGATGGAGGGAAGAATAAGGAAAATGCTCCCGCCAGACTATCATCTACTCCCAAATCGGGCCAGTAACGGGCCATGATATTGCCTGTCTCGTCAAATGTAACCTGATCGAACACCTCTGTCAGAACACAGTTCCCGAAGTGATTGAGATAGGTAACACGAGATAAAAGCGTTTCACCTAACCCATCAGATATTTTCCATTTGAACTGTATCGGAGAGAGATCATTTGGATCCATACACTTATCTTCAATGTACCTGCTCTTGCGGACAATGTTCCAGCTTCCGATCAATGGAGCCGAATCCCCTTGAACCTGAGTCGCGACAGTCACTTTGACCGCACCGTCAAGAGTGATGGATCCATCAACATTGAAAGCATAACAAGGATTTTCATCCGTACTGCGCAGAGTGGCAACTATTGATGGCGGAGTTGACACGATGGTCGTACCCTTGAACGCGAAAGAATCATCTGACTTCTTAAGAAGATCCACACTCACCTTCACGTCATTGTAACCTGGCACGACTCCTGTCAATGTAAGAGTGGCTGCATCATCGCTGTCCGCCACCAACTGAACATTTCCATAGTTACAAGGGATATCATTGACCGAGATTGTGGCTTTTCCGCTTTCCACAGAGATCTGCCCGACAGGCAGTTGTTTCCAAGTGTCATCAGCCTTGTCCTTCTGGCAGGCTGTCATGGCAAAGATGGAGACCAGAATGGCCATCATGCCCAAGAGTCTAGTTTTCATATTCATCAGTTTTAAAATATATCCAATTACAAATAACCATCTTTAGCTAAAAGATCAATATGGCAAGCCTCAAAACGTCGCGATTGCGAGACGGTTCCGCACACTATCAAGCTTGGCTTTTGTCATCCTCCTTAGGAAGGACAATGGTGCGGAAGCGCTTCTGACGACGCTCCCAACGCTCACGCGCGAACTGCTGCATGTCTGTGGCCTGGTCGTTCTCGTCGATGATCTCAAGACCGAGGATCGTCTCGATGATGTCCTCAAGGGTGATTATGCCCTGGAAACAACCATATTCATCAATGATGAGACCGATCTGCTCGTGCTTCTTGAGCAGTTCCTCCCAGATGTGACCGCAGGAGTCCTCCTCTGTGAAGAAAGAGATCGGACGTTTCAGTTCCACAAGACGCTTGTCGAACTCATCATCTGCCAGTCCCTCAAGTGCGTCACTCAGAAGAATATAGCCGGTGATATATTCAGGAGAATCCCCATAGACCGGGATCCTTGAGAAATGGAGATAGGTCTCGTTCTTGTAGAAATTCTTCAGGGACATGTTCTCCTGAGCCGTCATCGCCACGATTTTCGGGGTCATCACATCGCAAGCCTTGACATTGTCCAGTTTCATGATGTTCTGGATGACCTTGTTCTCGTCGGAATCAATCACGCCTTCCTCAGCCCCGATGTTCGCCATCGCCGTCACTTCTTCCCTGCTGACGGTAGCCTCGTCCTCGTCCTTGGTCATCAGATTGGTGATCAAGCGGATCATGATCACAAGCGGCCACATCAGGACAGACAGAAACGAGATGGCCGATGTCACAAAGCCCATTAGGTTCTTCCAATAGGATGTTCCGATGGTCTTAGGAACAATCTCGGAGAACACCAGCACAAGCAGCGTTGTCATAGCCGAGATGATTCCGAACCAAGTGCTTCCGAACAGAATAGTAGCCTGTCGGCCCACCGCCGCGGCACCCAAGGTGTTGGCGATGGTGTTCAAAGAAAGAATCGCAGCCAGAGGCCTGTCCGGATCCGATTTGAATTTAAGGAACTTCTCCGCAGGCCTGTACCCTTGCTCCTTCCTCATCGTGATGTAAGAGATCGGTGTCGACATCAACACCGACTCCAGAAGCGAACAAAGGAACGACACTCCCAGCGTCCCCAGCATATAAACTATAAGCAGAGCCATATAGGTTTTCAGTTAATTCGTACAAATATAGCACAATTTTCAACTTTCCTACCAAAATGCTGACACTCCCCTCGCAATAATCCAGAATGATTGCAAGCAACATTCGTTTCCAGTCTGAGTTCACATCACACCTCATTACCGCAAAAAAACACATTCATTTTACAAAATCCTTTCATCCTCATCACAAACAGAACTGCCTTCAAAGGCCACAAGGCTGAAAATCTACCGCCACGCCATCGTACTTTTTCAGACACTTCGCGCTCCCAAAGCACTCAGTGACACAATGGGCTGAAAGTATTTCGTAAATCATGTCACAGCACCTGCATTTGTTCCTTTCCTCGAATCCGCCATCCATACGAATCAGAATCTCAATCACTTCTTCAACAGGCATATTATTATTGCATCCACGCACAGTATGCATAGTCAGGATTGTCACTTGAAGCTGCTCTGAAAAGTCAATATATTCAAAAAAAGCACCCGCGCCGCATGGGAGGGCGGAACGGGTGCGGGAATTTGTTATGTTCGTTGTTTGCCCGGTTAAGGGACTACGGAAAGTCGCTTAGAACTTAAGGGTGATGCGTCCCAATGCTGTGGTGCCGGACATCGGGACGAAGCCGAGCTGGTAGTAGCGGTTGGAGTCCGGATGGCCATCAGACTCGCTGATGGCGGAATATACCCAGCCGGAGGTGGCCACATGGGCGTTGAATATGTTGTTGACATCAAGGCCGAAGGTGATCTCCCTGAGGAAGCCACGGAGCTTGACCGGATAGCTGAAGCTGACTCCCGACAGTGAATATGCAGGGAGGGAGCGATCCTTGTTCTGCGTGTTGTCAAGGTACTGGCGGCTCACGAAGGATGTGTGCCAGATCGCCTGGACACCCTTGACCTTGAACACGGCGAATCCGTTGACGATGGCTGACGGGGAGAACGCCAGCGTTGAGTTGTCGTAGTGGATTTTCCTTATGCCGGTCTCATTGTTGCCCCAGTCTTCCACAACCTCGTCAAAGTCCTTGATCTTGTTGGAGCTGAGGGCGGCATTGGCCTCAAGAGTCAGCCATCTGGCGGCGTCTATAGCAGCCGTAAGCTCGACACCGGCACGGTAGGAGTCCTTTATGTTGGTGGTCAGACTCTCGCCGATTTCGCTCTGCATTCCTGTCTGGACAAACTGGTCCACATAGTCCATGAAATAGAGATTGGCGCCGGCGCGGAAGACCGAGCCTGAATACTGATAGCCTAACTCATAGTCATTCACGTGCTCCGCCTTAGGGAACGGATAGTTGTAGTTGTCCGTGAAGTTGTTGCGCTCCGGCTCACGGTTGCTCATGGCCAGGGAAGCGTAGGCCCTATGGTTGCCGGCCTTATAGCTGACACCTACCTTCGGATTGAAGAAATTGTAGGTCTCGTTGATGTCCAGACGTTGATTCTCGTAGGTACCGTCCGACTGCTTGACGAACTTGTCGTTGATACCGTCCGTCGTGTAGCGCACGTGCCTGTACTGAAGGTCAGCGAATGCCGTAAAATGCTCTCCGAATTGCTTGGAAGTCTTGACAAAACCACTGTAATCATCCTTTCTGGCATCAGAGTCATAATACTTGTAACTGCCGTTGTCGAAGTCAGTGTCGTTCAGACCGGCAAGTCCAGGATAATGATTGACCACGTCCGTGTTCGAGACATAAGTTAGATAACCGAAATGGTTGCCCCGGAACATCTGGCCGGAAAGTCCTCCGATGACATCCCATCCGTTGTTGTTGTAACTGATGTTATAGACAACCCCTGCAGCGTTCTGCGACAGGCCTTTCTGACGGATGAAGTCCGACCTTACAGGTTTTCCCTTCTCATTCACCATATCGAAACCAAACTTGGAAACCTTGTTGTCCGGCCTGAACTCATCGTAGTAGCCATAACCGTAGGTGTAATGAAGCGAAAGGGTGGTCTTCAGATTCTCATTGATGTCCCACGCGGCGGAAAGAATGTTGTGATCCTGCCAGAAGTTGTCCGTGGTCTTCGGCCAGTAGGAGCCGTCATTCAAAGTGTAGCGGGCGGTCTCGTAGGTTTTCGGATCCATAGATTCATAAAGCGAGTTGAACTTCCCCAGACCTACGCGGTACATGTCGGCGTAAGTCTTGATACCGGTATTCTTGCCGTAGGTGCCGTCCATTATGGAAAGATCGTCGGTGCCGGCGGTAACGCCGTTCCAAGCCTGGCCGGTATGCTCATAGTTGCCGATGTTCCGGTAGCGGACGATGAAGTCCCTTCCGATCCAGTTCAGCCCTGCGTACCAAGAGCCGGATTTCCCTGCGGTGCCGTGGACATAGCCGTCAGTGCCGGTTGTGTGGAATGCGGCATCGGCCACAAAATGATTGCCGAGCAGCCCTGTGGACATCGAGAAGCCGGTGTTGTACGTGTTGTAGCTGCCGTAGGAGGCGTTCAGTTCCACGAACGGATCGTAGGACGGAGCCTTTGTACGAAGAGCGACAGAGCCGCCGAACGCGCCGTCACCGTTGGTTGAGGAACCCACACCACGCTGGATCTGAGCACTTTCCAAAATGGCGGAATAACTGTTCATATTCGCCCAGAAGACGCACTGATCCTCTGGTGAGTTGAGCGGCACACCGTCGATCGTGACATTGATCCTGGAATCCCCCGCCCCTCTGATACGCATGTATGCCGTACCGGTACCGAGACCGTTCTCACTCCAGGAAAGCACACCCGGAGTCGTGGAAAAGAGGAACGGAAGTTCCTTGCCGGTTCCTGAAAAGTTCTGAAGAGCCTTGCGGTCAACGTTCGCCACCGCATAAGGGGCGTTCTTCTGCGCGCGGACACCTCTTACAATGGCCTCATTGAGAATCTCGGCCTTTGTGGTGTCCGGCTGGCTTTGAGCGTTCAAAGCCTGTGGAGTCATCGCGGCAAGTGCCGCTGATACAAATAAAAAACCTCGCATAATGTTTTGAATATTAATGCAAGGGGCTGCCGGTTACGGCAATCTGAGACATCGCTTCCCTTCGGCGGCATTATCCGCATCAGGTTCATTGGGTATGATCTCAACCGGGCGACACGCCCAGTACCCCCGCTGTTATTATTTCATTTAACTTATCTTTCGCAATTAGCCATGTGCCAGTAAAAAATACCTTATCTCACGTTCGAAGAGTATCCTTCATGAAATAATCTATTCACGTTACCCTCTTCCCAAATCCCTCCCCTCGGGGGAGGGACTTGCATTCACCGCAAACGGTGAAGAACAGGGGCGTTTCGCAATTGCAAAACTTGATTCTTAAAATCATTTTTCCACCAGACGCACCTCGTAGAGCCGCTTCCAGCACTTGCCGGTAAGGTAAATCTTACCGTCTTTCGGATTGTAGGCGATTCCGTTCAGCACATCCGTGTTGGCATCCCGCAAAGACCTGGGCAGAAGTCCGCTGCAATCAACCGTCCCCTCGACCGTTCCGTCGGAAGGATTGATGATCACTATCATATCCGTCATATAGACATTAGCCCAAATCTTTCCGTCAATCCATTCAAGCTCGTTCAGCATCTGCACCGGCCGCCCGTTCATCTTGACAGTCAGCACTTTCTGCTGCTTGAACTTGTCATCCATAAAATACAGCCTGGCCGATCCATCAGAAGCTATCAGACTCTTCCCGTCTGTAGTCAGTCCCCACCCCTCACGCGGATAACTCCATGTCGATTTGTAGGCGAGAGTCTTTGCGTCATAGACAAATGCGACCTTATTCAACCAAGTAAGTATGAATATGTTGCCGTTCAGTTCGACTGATCCTTCCAGGAAATATTTCTTGTCGAAATCGAACCTCTTCAAAGCCTTTCCTGTCGCCAGATCGACCTTGCGGAGAGTCGATTCACCATATTGCCCGGTGGTCTCAATCATCTCCCCGTCCAGGAAGAAAAGCCCCTGCGTGAACGAAGTCTCATCGTGAATATATTCCTTGACAACCTGAACCTTGTACTGACGGACCTTGGCATCAGCGCACGAAGCGGAAAGCAGCGCCAGCGCAGCCAACGCGGTTCCTATGAATATATTCACGAATCTCCTCATTATTTTCTCATTAAGGCCACGGAGTCAGACTCCGCCGGCATATTACTTTTTCTTCTCCCTGTAAGTCATCGCCGCCTCGACGAACTTCACGAAGATCGGCTGAGGCTTCTCCGGCGTGCTCTTGAGTTCAGGGTGGAACTGCACTCCGATGAAGAACGGATGAGTCGGGATCTCGACTATCTCAACCAGACCTGTGTCCGGGTTCTTTCCGGTGGCCTTGAGTCCGGCGGCCTCCATCCTTTCAAGGTAGGCGTTGTTGAACTCGTAGCGGTGACGATGCCTTTCCGAAATCATCTCGCTGCCGTAAATCCTGTAAGCCAACGAGTTCTTGTCAAGCTTGCAGTCGTAGGCTCCAAGCCTCATCGTCCCACCCTTTATCGTGGTGCTCTTCTGCTCTTCCATCAAGTCTATGACCGGATTGGCGGCGTTCGGGTTGACCTCTGCCGAAATCGCGTCCTTGATTCCAAGTACATCCCTGGCGAACTCAACCACGCACATCTGCATTCCCAGACATATTCCGAAGAACGGAACGTTGTGCTCGCGGGCGTATTTTATTGCAAGAATCTTGCCTTCCAGTCCCCTCTCGCCGAATCCAGGTGCGACGAGAATTCCGTCCATATTCCCGATCTTTTCCTCAAGGTTGGAACTGTCAAGATGCTCGCTCTGAACAGTGTGGACATTCACCTTGCACTCGTTGGCGGCTCCGGCGTGGACAAAGGATTCCAAAATTGACTTGTACGCGTCCTGAAGCTCGACATATTTCCCTACAAGGGCGATGTCAACCTGATGTTTAGGGTTATAGAGCCTGTCAAGGAATGACTTGAGGTTTGTGAAGTCAGGTTCCGGAGCGGATATTCCGAAATGGTTGAGAACCATCTCGTCAAGATGCTCGTCCTCCATATTCAGTGGCACCTGGTAGATTGAAGGAGCGTCGATTGACTGGATGACGTGGCCAGGCTTGACGTTGCAGAAAAGGGCGACCTTGCGCCTGAGTTCAGGAGTCAGTTCCATCTCGGTGCGGCAGACTATGATGTCAGGATGGACACCGGCCTGCTGGAGCATCTGGACGGAGTGCTGCGTAGGCTTTGTCTTGAGTTCCTTCGCCGCGCGCAGGTAAGGTACCAGAGTCAGGTGTATGCTGATGAGATCCTCGTCAGGCAGCTCCCACTGAAGCTGACGGATCGCCTCCACGAACGGTTGGGACTCCATATCTCCCACTGTGCCACCCACTTCCGTGACAATTACATCGAACTTTCCGGTCTTGCCGAGGAGCAGCATCCTGCGCTTGATCTCGTCTGTGATATGAGGTACAATCTGTACTGTCTTCCCAAGATAGGCTCCTTCCCTCTCCTTGTTGATGACCGTCCAGTAGATCTTTCCGGTCGTCACATTGTTGGCCTTGGACATATGCACGCCCAGAAACCTCTCATAATGACCGAGATCCAGATCGGTCTCGGCACCGTCGTCCGTCACGTAGCACTCTCCGTGCTCGTAAGGATTCAAAGTTCCCGGATCGATGTTGATGTAGGGATCGAATTTCTGGATGGTGACCCTAAGTCCTCTGGCCTGAAGAAGTTTGGCCAACGATGCGGCAATGATACCTTTTCCCAAAGAGGAAGCCACACCGCCAGTAACGAAAACATACTTTGTACTCATATTCTTTTCTGCACTTTACTGGACTACAAATTTATGTCAAAAAAGTGATTTCCGAAATTTTTTGTTTATTAAATGCTTTCATTCCGCATCTGAATACGGTACCACCGGTCGCTGAGCCGGATTATGAAGTTTTTTTAGTATTTTTGCGGAATAAAAGGTGGGACGATCTGCCGCGCTGCGGAGTTTCGGCTCCGGGTGAGGAAAGTCCGGACAGGGCAGGGCACCCTACTGGGGAAAGCCCAGATGGGAGTAATCTTATGGCACCGTAACAGAAAACAACCGCCTGGCGACAGGCAAGGGTGAAAACGTGAGGCAAGAGCTCACGACGCGCGTCGGCGACGCCGCACGGGTACGATGTCAGGGCCTGCAAGACCAAATATACTGGCAGATGAGGGCTGCCCGCCCGATGCCAGGGGGTAGGTTGCGTAGATAAATGGCAGATTCAAAAACAGAAACCGGCTTACGGTCCCGCCTTTTTTCTTTTTATCTCGAGTTCGCCTTGGCGGTGGCCTCAAGGTCGAGGGCCTCGGCGAGGATCAGGATCGGGTTCTTCACCTTGTAGTCGGTGGACATCTCGATCTGCCACTTGCAGGTCTCACACTCGCTGCAGACGAAATCAGGAGCGACGGCTTTGATCTGCTCGAAGACCGGACGACCGATCTCTTGTGAGTACTTGTAGTTCTCCTTCTTGAAGCCGTAAGTTCCTGCTATGCCGCAGCATCCGCTGTCCAGAACCGTGAACGACACACCCGGGATCATATTCATCAGTGCCTTTGTGAATATGCTCCAGCCGAGTTTCTCAACGTGGCAAGGAATATGGTAGGCTATCCTCGCGCGGTAATCATCCTTGAACACCAGCTTTACCTTGCCGGAATCCACCAGCTCGAACAGGAACTTCTCCACGAGGGTGATGCTGTCACGGACTGAGGAATTATCCACGGAAAGCACGTCAGGATATTCATCTCTCATCGTGAACACGCAGGTGGAGGATGTCGCGACAATCGGCAGTCCTGCGGCCACAGCCTTCTCGAATTCAGCCACATTGTGCTTTGCGTGCTTGGTCGCGCCGTTCCACATTCCATTGGAAATCATCGCCACGCCGCAGCACTTCTCGTCCATCAACTGAACTCCATAGCCGACGGCGTTCATCACCGTCACGAAAGCCTTGCCGACCTCCGGCTGCTGAAACTCTGTCGAACAACCGTGGAAGAAAGCGACCTGCTTTGAATATGCCTTCTGAGCGTCCTGCGCCTCTTTCCTGAACCAGGATTCAAAGCCGTGAGCCTTGTATTTCGGGAAAGTACGGTGGCTGTCGATATGAAGGGTCGCGTCCATCACGGCCTTGACCGGCTTGGAAGCCACCATAAAGTTCACCACTGGAGCGAAAGGTCTCGCCATCTTGCCCATAAAATCCGTGCTTGCCAGAAGACGGTCACGGAGTCCCGGAGTTGCGGTACTGAAACGGCGGCGGGCAGAGTGAATCAGGTCGGCGATCTTAACGCCGGACGGACAGGCCACCTCACAGCGTTTGCAGTTCATGCAATATTTCAGGTTCTCATCGAAGAAGTACTTGTTCTTCAGACGAAGCCTCTCACCGTCAGGACCTGCCTGCTTAGGTCCCGGGTACAACGGATTGACAGCCACTACCGGACAGTAAGCGGTACAAATCGTACATTTGATGCACTGTTCGAAATTATTGAAACTTATGTTTTTCTCTTGCATATCTCTTTCAATATCAAATGAATATGATCGACTTACTTACCAAGAATACTGTCCGCCGCGCTGAACGCTGTCATAATCGCCACGCCGGCTCCGCTGCCTTCCGCGAGAGGATTGCAGCCTCCGACCTCGGAACCAACAACATAGAGGTTCGGGACAACCTTTCCGTCACGCAAAGGCTTGAAATCGCCGTTGGTCTTCACTCCGAAACCAGTGTAGTTCTGGCGGGCAAAAAACTTCTCATCGTACCAGTCTTTCCTCTCGGCGGGATAATCGACATCGAGTCCGAACACCGGTTCCTTAACTACATCCGGAGAGGCTACCAATCCCATACCGAAGAGGTTGCCGCTCGCGAGGACGAATGTGTCGGCCTCTATGCGCAGCTCGCCGAGATTGGCGGTTCTGATGCTTGCGACACGCTCTCCGTCAAAGGCAGCGTCAATAGCCTCGTCACCCATCAGGAATGTTCCACCGGCAGCCTCGAACGCTTTTTTGAGAAGTCTTTGCGTGCGGATTCCCGGCACGGAAGGAGGTGTCGTACCTATGAACACGACCTTGGCCGGAATCATTTCCTTGATCCACTGCATAATGACCGGTTCCTCAAAACCGAACACCTCCGGCAGGATGACAACATCCTCACCGTTAAGAAGTTCCTGAACCTTGTGCGCAAAAGCCTTCCAACTGGATTCGTGGTTCATCACACGTGCGATGTTCACGGACCTCATCTCGGCCGGGTTCTTGCGGAGAAGCTCAACCTCGTCCAGTTTCACAGACTCGATGCGGCACTCTGTGCCTCTTTTCTCAAGGCCTTCGGCGATGAAACGTGTATTGAAATCCAAGAAGCCGGAGAAGTTCACTATCAGGGCCTTCTCTCCTATCTTCTCATCCTTTGATGCAAGAAGGGTAACGTCATCAATGGCGAGCCAGGCTGGTTTCAAAGTGCCGAGGGCGGTGATGCGGTAGCCGTTGTGGATCGTTTCGGTCGCTTCGACCGGGTGCAGCGCGACACCGCAATCCGAGAAAAATCCCGGAACAGAGGCGACATATTCAGAAAGTCTCTGCTTGCCAATCTTTGAATATGGGTGTTCGGAAGGAAGTTTCTCCACCGCAGACAAAGGTTCCGCGACATCCGTTCCGTCAGGAAGTTTTCCAAGCAGACTGAAAGCGCCGGATGAAAAGTGGAGTGCGTTCTGCCCGGCGGACACCATCAGGCATTTCTTCCCCGCTTTCTGCAACTTGATTCCGCAGACAAGCGAAGAAAGTCCGCCACCTATAAGTACAATGTCAAATTTCATAATCTCTTCCTCCTATATTTCCTCACCAAGTCCCATTACCTCTGAATATACCCACTGGGTATAGGCGCTTTCACGCAGCGTCTCCCCCCAGGCAACCGGATACATTCCTTTCCATCTCTCGTCCATAAAGTCCTTTAAATCAGCGCGTGCCTTGGCCGTGCATTTTCTGGCCTTGGCAAGGCGGCCGGCTGCCCTGCATGCGCAAAGCTCACCCTGACAGGTTCCCATTCCGAAACGGGTCCTGCGCCTCAAATCGACAAGGTTGTTGACTTCAAGATTCTCGATGGCTGAATCAACCTCAGACACAGAGACTTCCTCACACTCGCAGACAAGACTGCCCTTCACGTCACCGTCAAAGTCGAGATTGGCAGCCTGAGTGCCGAAACGCCCGACGGACGCCTTCTGAACCATAGTCGGAACCTCCCAGATCTTCTTGGAGATCTCCTCGATTCCACCTGGTTCGGATCCCGGAAGCGGAGTGTCGGCGGTCACACACTTGGCATCCCGTCCGAGCTTCTTGCAGACAGCGTCAGCGGCCATCTCACCCATAAGCCTGTAAGTCATAAGCTTACCGCCGGTGATGCTGATGAAGCCCTTGATTCCGTCACGAGTCTCGTGATCCAGACAGACGATGCCTCGGCTGATGTTACGGCCGCTCGGATCATTGTCAGCCGAAACCAAAGGACGGACTCCGGCGTAAGCCCTCAGGACACGTGTCTCCGCCAGGCAAGGAGCCAGCTTGGCACCCTCGGTCAAAAGCAGATCCACCTCGTCTGGAGTCACCTTCAGATGATCGCATTCCTCGTACGGAACCCTTGTGGAAGTCGTACCGATGACGCAGACCGTGTCTCCCGGCACAAGGATGTCAGCGTTGGCCGGCTTGCGGCAACGGTTGATAACCACGTTGTTGACCCTGTGCGCGAAAATCAGCAATGCCCCCTTTGCCGGGAACATACTTATGTTAGCCCCGGCCATCTGAGCGATGTGATGCCCCCAGATGCCGCCGGCGTTGACCGTCACTGGCGCGTAGTAGTCTGTCACGATCCCTGTGTGATGGTCAAGCACCTTCACGCCCTTGATCGTGTCCTGCTCCTTGATGAACTCTATGACTTCTGAATATACCAGGACCTTGGCTCCGTGAATCTTCGCGTCAAACACGTTCGAGGCGCAAAGACGGAACGGATCGACCGATCCGTCCGGAACCTTCACGGCTCCGATAAGCGACGGATTCACAGACGGTTCCATCCTCTTGGCCTCCTCCGGATCAATCACTTCGGCGTTGATCCCGGCCGCAAGGCAAGCCTTCACGAAAGTGTCCTGATAGGCCAGATCATCCTCAGGAAGGGTTATGAACAATCCTGAAGTGTCATCCACGCAATGACGAGCGATCTTCTTCAGAATCATATTCTCTTTAATACACTCTGTCGCGGATTCCTGATCCGTGACAGCGTAGCGTGCACCGCTGTGAAGCAGTCCGTGGTTTCTTCCCGTCGCTCCTGTGGCTATGTCGAAACGCTCGATCAGCAAGACTCTCAACCCTCTGAGGGCGCAGTCCCTTGCTGTTCCGGCTCCCGTAATGCCACCACCGACGATTATGACATCATATTCATTCATCTTATTACAGTCCAGTATATTGGTTAATTTTCAATCTCAGTGTCTTGGACAGGCTCACAGGAGTGTAACTGTCCGAACGTTCAAGCCATTCCAACGCCAACGCGGGCTGACCGCACATAAAGCATCCAAGCGCGATGTTGTAGGCAGCGCAGGCCTTTTTCTCATCACTCCTGCAATTCAAAAGTGTGATCCACTGACTGATCGCCTCCTTCCATTTGTAGGAATATGCATATTCCGCACCCTTGTCCCAAGCGCTCTCAGAGCCATCATAATAAATGACGTGGAAATCATCCTGTTTCCATGTGGAAAGGAACGACGAGGCCGCGACATAGCCGGCGTTCTCAGCTCCGGGAGCGATATCGCTCCAAACTTCCTTGATGATCTCGTCCTTGGATCTCTTGCCGTCGCTGTAAACCTCGACCTTGAAATTACGCCCTCCGGCGAAGCCGAAGACCCTGTCCTCCTTGTTCATGGAATCATAGACAAAAATCTTCGTGGTGAACGGGACAGAGGCGACCGAGACGAAAGAAGAGTCCGCCGACACATTCATACCGGTGACTCTGACCGGATCCTTGACGGAAGGAATCCCAAGTTCGGGAGTGTCGATGACAAACACGACATCCTTTCCGGTCTCCAACACAAGGCTGACCAGAGAATCCTTGGAAGCATAGTCAACACCCTCCCCTCCTCGTGCGGTGAACAGTTCGACCTCACGGTTTCCACCGAAATAATCCTCTTCCAGACGCGTCGCGAATCCACCCGCCGCGGAAGCGTTGAACGCCTCGCCACGAGGATTGCCGTCAGTCAGATAGACGACAGCCAACGACTTGCCGGCGAGATTGAGGCCGGACTTGGAAGGTCCTCGCATCTCGGGACTTACAACAAAGGCCTGAGGTGCGCATGACACCAGCGCGAAAAGCGCCGAGACAACCATCAATGAAGTTCTTTCCATAATCTTTGAATATTAAACCGGCTCAGCGATGAGATCGTACTCATCCGCGCCTGTAATCTTCACGTCAATGAACCTGCCACACAGTTCCTCGGCAGGCGTTCCTCCGAATTCCTGTCCCTCGTACCTGACGACAATCTCACCGTCAACCTCAGGACTTTCGTACTGGCTCCGGCAGATCAGCACACCGTCCGCATAGTCATCGACCATGACACGCTCGACGTTGCCGACCCTTGACTCGTTGAACGCCTATGAAATGCCGCTCTGTGCCTTCATCAGTTCCTCAAGTCTGCGCTCCTTTTCCTTCCTCGGCACGGAATCCCTATAGTTCTCCGCTCCGAAAGTGCCTTCCTCCTCTGAATATTTGAAAGCGCCCAACCGCTCGAACCTCGCCTCTCTGACAAAGTCCAGAAGTTCGGCGAACTCTTTCTTCCCTTCTCCGGGATGGCCGACAATCATGGTTGTCCTCAGAGCCACGCCAGGAACACGCTCGCGAAGCTTCCTCACCAAAGTCCTCGTCCACTCCCCGTCCACATGACGGTGCATCTTGTCCAGAACCTTGTCAGCGATGTGCTGTAGAGGAATATCCAAGTACTTGCAGACCTTAGGGTTGTCCGCCATCTCGTCAAGCACATCCTCCGGGAAATCCGCAGGATAGGAATAATGTATTCTTATCCATTCTATGCCATCGATTTCAGACAACTTGCGGAGAAGTTCAGCCAAAGCGCGGCTCTTGTACAGATCCAGTCCATAATAGGTCGTGTCCTGGGCAATCAGGATCAATTCCTTGACACCATCTCTCGCCAACGCCTTGGCCTCGGCCACAAGACTCTCCATCGGAACGGATCTGTGCGCTCCCCTGATGAACGGAATGGCACAGTAGGAGCACCTTCTGTCGCAGCCCTCGGAGATCTTCAGATACGCATAGGCGCGGTTATCCGTCCTGAGTCTCGCTGGATTTTTGGCCGGCACGCACCCCAAAGCCTTGACAATCGGATCCAGGTCTCGCGCCCCGAACCAGAAATCCACTTCCGGAATCAATTCCGGCATCTGGGACATGTACCTCTGCGAAAGACATCCGAAAACCATCAGTCTTCCTACCTCGCCTGACTTCTTGCGCTCGGCGGCGGAGAGGATGGTCTGGATGGACTCCTCCTTCGCGTCGCCGATGAATCCGCAGGTGTTGATGAGAAGCACATCGACAGGACAGATCTCATTCTCAGGCACAATCCGCCACGCGTCCTTGACCTGAGAAAGAAGATGTTCCGTGTCAACCGTGTTCTTGGAACAGCCTAATGTTATGATTTGCAGGGATTTCACTACTCGTTAGCCTTATCCTCTTCCTTAGCGTCCTCCGCAGCTGCCTCTTCATGTGAAGCCTCTTCCTCAGGATCGACGAAATCAAAGGAAGCATATTTCTTGATGTCTCCGTACCAGTCAACAACCTTCTTCATGTGTGACACATAGAAACGGTCCGCGTCATAATCAGGAACCGCCTTGGCGAAAAGAGCCTTCAACTCTTCCGGAGCGGCCTTTGACGACGGAGCGTCAGCGTCCCCGAGGACCTCGTGCATCTTCAGGAACACTTCCTGAAGCTTGATCTCACCCTCTGTGGTATAGATTGAAATGTCAGCCAAAGTGGTGATGCGGCTCTTCGAGTCGGCCAGAGTCCTTTTCTTATCGGCAAGGGACTCGATGATGACACCATTACGCACCTGGGCGACATACTCGAACAGGCCATGCTGGCCTGAGATTGAAAGAATTTTTGCAAGATCTGTTTTCATGTTCAGATAAAGATAACTTAATATATTCAACTATCAAAATTCAAGCCCGCCGAAAACTTTCTCGGTCTCGGATCTCAATCGGGCGAATGTTCCGTTGTTGCGGATGATCGCGTCAACCTTTGAAAGATCAAAGCGCTGAGCCGCGATTCTTTGTATGATCTTTTCCGGCGGTGCCTGATCCCGTTCGCAAGCCCTTCTCAGCCTCTGCTCCAAAGCGGCGTCAACCATTACCACCTTGACGGTGAGAGCCAGGAAATCCGGTTTGTCCAAAATAATGGCGGACTCCATGACACAGAACGGCTCTTTGCCGAAAAAAGTCCCTGAACGTCCCATGTTCTCGAAGCGAGCGCTCTGCATCGCGTTCCACCTTTTGAAGTCTGTCAGGACCGCGGGATGCACGATGGACTCCAGCTGCCGGAGTTTATCCGGCGCCGAAAAAGCGATGGAAGCCAATCTGGCCCTGTCCAAAGACCCGTCAGCCTGTCTTATCCCGCAGCCGAAGGCCTCCTCGATGGAATCAAGGAGAGTGTCGTCTTTCCTGTAAAGGTTCTTGGCGGCGGAATCCGAGTCATAGACTGGAATCCCGCGTTCCGCAAGAATGGAGCAGACAGCGGACTTGCCGCTTCCGATGCCTCCGGTGACAGCCACAGTCCTCATTGTCGTCCCTCCTCCACACAATCGAACACCTCCGGGGTCACCGTACACTCGATGACGCCTTCCGGAATCCTTGAGGCATGAGCTATACACTTACCTCCTCTGGAATTCCGGAAATCGGTATAGTCAATGTAGAACTGCACATCATCCGTCGGATCCTGGGACAGCGGGAACGCGCACTTGAACACCACCGTGGCCGTGGATGGATAGACAGAGAGTTTTTTTCCGGCGGGAACGTTCCTGACACCGATGTTGACCTCAGAACTGATCTCCACAAAACGGGTCACGTCAAGGGAATAGTTCACCTCTGTCTCCGACATCCTGACCCCGGAGACCTGTTCAAGCTTCACCACGCCATGCGCGCTGGACTTGAGGTTCAGAAGGTCTATCGTGCGTGTGAACACCCTGTCAATATGCTCAAGATGAAACGGTTCCCCGTAGATTGTGACAGAATCCGGCTGGAGGCGGATCTGCCCCATCGCCATGTACTGAGGCTTGAAACTCAGCACCTGGACAGCCTGGACAGGCACCCTCTTGTTGTTCTCGAACGGAAACCTGAACTGAACTGTCTCGGAAAGGAAAGACTCCAGACGAACCCCGTCACCGAATATCTCCGTGACATAATTGCTGAGCTCAGCGGCGGTGATGTAAAACAACTCGCCCTCCTTGTGGTGCAAATCCTTGCCGTCAAAACGGATTGTCAACGCCTTGCGCTTCGCCTGGTGACGGATCCTCAGCAGTGAGAAGCCCGATGTCCTGCAACGGGCCGCGATCATACTCGAATTGGAAGAAACGTTGGAATGTCCATCAATGTTGCACTGAACCATCACCGGCACGCTAATCGTGTCGGAATAGTTCAGGGAAAGATTGTGGATCAGCCAGATGCTGAACGCAAGCAAGAGAGACATCAGAAAAACTGAAATGTCTCTCCCGTCAAGATGCAGTCTTCCCAGCAGTCTATGCAGGCGTTCCTTCCACATTCTCTAAAAGAATATCAGGGCCTGTTACTGCTGCGGAGCGTCCTGTGTGAAATCCCTTACGAGGGAGTTCTTGTCGACTCTGAGTTTGACTTCACCGTCAACCTTGATGAGGACGGTTCTGTCCTTGATCTCATCGACGGTTCCGTAGATTCCGCCGGCGGTGACAACCTTGTCTCCCCTCTTGAGGCTGTTGCGGAACTTCTCAAGTTCCTTCTGCTGCTTGCGCTGCGGACGGATCATAAACAGCCACATGATCACGAACATGGCGATGATCATGATCCAGAACGCGCCACCACCGGCACCCTGAGGCTGCCCGGCTCCTGCAGGAGCGGAGGCCTGCAACAATGTGAAAGTAAGAATATTCATTTCTAAAAATTAAAGTTAATATTCACAAATTTAAGCAATTTTTTCGGTCTTCACTATATCCCCTTCCTCAATCTGCTTTTTGACGAGGCGGTCAAGGAGGCCGTTGACGAACGAACGGCTCTTAGGTGTGCTGTAATATTTGGATATTTCCACATATTCATTGATGGTCACGCGCACCGGCAGCGAAGGAAACGCCTTAGCCTCGGAGAGCCCCATCACGATGAGGACCATGTCGGTGGTGAAAAGCCTGTCCTTCTCCCATTGGGATGTGCTGTCCGCCACAAGCGGCGCGTATTTGCCGTAGCACGCGAACGCGGTGCGGAGAAGCTTGTACACGAACACCTTGTCGCTCTCCACGGCCGCCCCTTTGTCCTGCATCATCTCGCTGCGGTAGAGCGGCGGCAGCGACCAGCGGTATCCCTTGGCGAAAGCCTTGAGCGTGTCGCAGCAGACTGTCAATGAATATGCAAGGTCATCACACCAAAGAATGGACATGTCCTCAAGAATCTTGTCCAGTTCCTCGTTGTCAACGAACTCTTCTTCGAATATCCTTGTGAACAGCCTCGTGTCCTCCTCCACCGAAGTCTCGGCCGAAGCCATATATTCCTTGAAATATTCCTTTGTCAGGATTGAGTCGTAAACACTTCTGACAAAGGCGTCGTACGGTTCCCATGAAAGCTTGCGGCGGGAGATTATCTTCTGGAAATCAGGATCCTGCTCCAGCAGCGGCGAAAGCGAGTTACGGACGAACTTCAGGTTCGGATTCCTCTCCTCCTCCGTCGGGTTGAACTTCTTCCTGGCGTTTTCTATCCTTGTCCGCGCCTCTGCCGTGAGGTACGGAATGATGTCAAGCATAAAGAGATACAGAGACCTCGTGGCTTCGCAGGACGCTTCCAGCAGCGCCTCGGCCTCGGGGAGAGTCATCGTAGGATTCTCCGCATAGCTGAAAAGTACTTTGAAAGCCTTTATTCGCAAGATTCGTCTGTTTAGCATAATTCCATTCAAAATTTTATGCAAAGATAACACACAATTTCAGATTTTTCTTAAATTTGTGCGGATAACAAAACATTCAGCGCAAGATGTACAAAGATGATTACGAGCGGCCGAACTACGCTGACCGCAACTCAGAGGACGTTTACTCCAAGCCTGTAAGGGCCGGAAAGAGGACGTATTTCTTCGATGTGAAGACCACCAAGGGCAACAACGACTACTACCTGACCATCACCGAAAGCAAGCGCAGGCAGGAGCAGGACGGCAGTTTCTCGTTCGACAAGCACAAGATATTCCTTTACAAGGAAGACTTCGACAAGTTCCAGGAAGGCCTTTCCGAGGTTTTGGCATACATGAAGGAAAACCTTCTTCCTGATGTGCCGGAGCACACTTACGAGCCATCCGACCGTACCGGCGCCGCGGACGGTTCCGACAACTCGTTCAGCGACGTGAAGTTCGAAGAGCTTTAGCGCCTCCTGAAATATTCACTGACATATTTTTTAATGGATATTTGTCCTTCCTTTTCGCGGGGAGGACATTTTCTTTTGTTTTTTTCCTCATTAATGCCTAAATTAGAGGCTTGAAAGACATTTAGCGCGAACTTAATGTTAAACACATAAAACTATACTGAAATGAGCAAAGAAATGTCAAGACGCTCTTTCCTGAAGACAGGAACCGCCGTGGCCGCTGGCATCGCGGTCGCCCCGAACATCATCATCGCAGGTGAGAAGACTCATAAGAAGGAGAAGAAAAAGAAGGTCGCGCCAAGCGACAAGCTCAACATCCTCGGTGTCGGCATCGGAGGACGCGGAGCGGCTGACCTCGCCGAAATGGAGACAGAAAACATCATCGGACTCTGCGACGTTGACTGGAAGTACGCCGACCACGTGTTCAACAAGTACCCACAGGCAAAGAAGTACAACGACTACCGTGTGATGTACGACGAGCTGCTCGACAAGGCTGACGCAGTTATGATCGCAACCGCCGACCACACCCACGCCATCATCGCCGCCCAGGCAATGGCAGCCGGAAAGCACGTTTACGTCGAGAAGCCTCTCACGCTTACCGTCTATGAGGCAAGGCTTCTGACCAAGCTTGCCGCCAAATACCGTGTAGCCACACAGATGGGTAACCAGGGCGCTTCAAACGCCGGCACGAGGAAGGCCATCGAATGGCTCTGGAACGGTGAGATCGGCGAGGTCAAGAGAGTTGACTGCTTCACGGACCGTCCTATATGGCCACAGGGTCTTGAAAGGCCTACAAAGGTGGAGGAAATCCCTTCCACACTCAACTGGGAATCATTCATCGGACCTGCCCCTATGCGTCCTTACAACTCGATCTACACCCCTTGGAACTTCCGCGGATGGTGGGATTTCGGAACAGGCGCCATGGGTGATATGGCCTGCCATATCATGCACGTTCCGTTCAAGGGTCTGAAACTCGGATACCCTACCAAGGTGGAGGCAAGCTCTACAAATGTGCTCACCGACTCCTGCCCAAGCGCAGAGATGATCCACCTCACCTTCCCGGCAAGGGAGAATATGGCCAAACTCGCCATGCCTGAGGTTGACATCCGCTGGTACGACGGTGGCTTCAAGCCTGAGAGACCTGAGGGACTTCCTGCAGGATTCGACCTGAACGTCAGCGGCGGTTGCAGCATCTTCTACGGAACAAAGGACATCATGATCGCCGGCACATACGGAAAGGATCCTATCCTCGTCTCTGGAAGGAAGCCTGAGGTGCCTCACGTTCTGCGTGAGATCACTGTCTCACACCAGCAGGACTGGATCCGCGCCTGCAAGGAAGATCCGGATTCAAGGATTCCAAGCGCGTCAGACTTCAGCGAGGCCGGTCCGTTCGTGGAGATGGTTGACCTCGGTGTGGCGGCTGTAAGGCTCCAGGCCCTCAACCAGGTTCTTGAGTGGGACGGACAGAAGATGGAGTTCACGAACATTCCTGCGGACGCCACCATCAAGATTCTTGAGAAGGACGGATTCTCCATCAAGGACGGCCACCCTACATTCAAGAACAAGTACACCGATCCGATGAACGCGCGCGAGTTCGCTGCCAGCCTGATCAAGCGTCAGTACCACAACGGCTACGAGCTTCCTGAGATGCCGGAATAATACCGATATTCGTAAAACAAACAAAATCAAATCAATAGAATTATGAAAAAGACTTTGATGTTCGCCGCCTGCGCGGCAATGGTCTTCTCTATGGTTTCCTGCAAGAACGGAAACAAAAAGGCCGCTGAAACCGCTACCGAGGAGCCAGCCGCTCCTGAGTACACAGTAGTTGAGAAAGAGCAGGTTGACCTGTCACAGTTTCCACAGGACGCTGACGGTTACTACGTGATCTTTGACGGAACCTCCACGAACGGTTGGAGAGGCTACGGCAAGGACGCTCTTCCTGCAAGGTGGTCAATCGAGGACGGTTGCCTCAAGTTCACGGGAACCGGCAGCGGCGAAGGCCAGACCGGAGAAGGCGGAGATGTCATCTTCGCGCACAAGTTCCAGAACTTCCAGCTTGAGCTTGAATGGAAGGTGTCCAAGGGCGGAAACTCTGGTATCTTCTACCTTGCTCAGGAAGTCACGACAAAGAAGGAGGACGGGACAGAGCGCTACGAGCCTATCTACATCTCCTCTCCTGAATATCAGGTGCTTGACAACGCAAACCATCCTGACGCACAGCTTGGTGTTGACGGCAACCGTCAGTCCGCTTCCCTTTACGATATGATCCCGGCCAAGCCACAGAACCAGAATCCTTACGGCGAGTGGAACAAGGCAAAGATCATGGTTTACAAAGGAACAGTTGTCCACGGACAGAATGACGCCAACGTTGTTGAGTACCATCTCTGGACCCAGCAGTGGACCGATATGCTCCAGGCTTCCAAGTTCTCTCAGGAGAAGTGGCCTCTCGCGTTCGAGCTCCTGAACAACTGTGGCGGCGAGAACCACGAAGGCTACATCGGTCTCCAGGATCACGGCGACGATGTTTGGTATCGTAACATCCGCGTAAAGGTTCTAGACTAATGAGAAAGTCAGCACTCATAATGGCAGCTTCGGCTCTTCTTCTCGGTGCGGTTTCCTGCTCCGAGAAGAAGGCTGATGAGCCTGTTAAAAAGGAGATCAGCGTCCAGCTTTACAGCATCAGAAGCGTGATCGGCAATCCGGAATTGTACGCCCAGAACCACGAGGAGGCGTTCAAGGCCCTCGCGGAGATGGGTTACACCTCGGTCGAGGCGGCCTGCTACTCAGACGGGAAACTCTATGGAGTCGATCCGGAGCAGTACAAGGCCGACCTTGAGGCAGCCGGACTCAAATCCCTTTCCACACACATAGGTCACAACCTTAGCGATGAGGAACTTGCCTCCGGTGACTTCACCGAGTCTATGAAGTGGTGGGATCAGGCGATAGCGGCACACAAGGCAGCCGGTTGCAAGTACATTGTCTGCCCGAGTTTCAAAGTTCCAGAGACCCTCGCCGGCCTCAAGACCTACTGCGACTACTTCAACGCCATCGGAGCGAAATGCAGGGAGAACGGAATGCTCTTCGGTTATCACAACCACTCACACGAGTTCAAAAAGATCGAGGACACCGTCATCTATGAATATATGCTTGAGAACACCAATCCTGAGGACGTGTTCTTTGAGATGGATGTCTATTGGGCTGTGATGGGCAAGGCATATCCTGTCGAACTCTTCAGGAAATACCCGGGACGCTTCACCCTTCTCCACATCAAGGATCACCGTGAGCTCGGCGAGAGCGGAATGGTTGGCTTCGACGCCATATTCAAGAATGCGGACATCGCGGGGATGAAGGATTTTGTGGTTGAGCTCGAGGCGTTTACCAATGACGACTGGAAGGAAAGTATGAAGATGTGCGCTGACTATCTTCTTAATTCGGACTTCGTCAAAGCGACCTACGAGGAATAATATTCCTTAATACTTATAAATAGAACGGCCGGAATATGATTTCCGACCGTTCTTTTTTTGCGTTCACTTATTCTTACTTTACATTCTTATATTCACAAGTCTTCCGGCAAATCAGGAAATATTACCATATTTTTACTATATTTGACAAAATTAGGCTAATTATTAATTGTAATTAAAGATTTCTTAGACATATTCAATTATGGACAAGATTCTACTTAGAAATATCACTTCGGAGGGGCGGCAGACGGACATCACCATCGCAGACGGACTGATCAAAAGGATCACCCCGCACTCCGACGAGTACCAGGAACCCGCTTCCGGGGTTGAGACCATTGACTGCACAGGCAAGGTAGCGGTTCCGGGATTCATAAATATGCACACACACGCCGCCATGTCCCTTATGAGGGGTGTCGGCGAGGATATGGTCCTTCAGGACTGGCTGAAGCACATCTGGGCCATTGAGTCGAAACTGGACGCTCCGTTCATCTATTGGGGTACGAAGGCCGCCGCGCTTGAGATGATCAAGACTGGAACCACAACATTCAACGACCATTACTGGTTCTCACCTACAGCAAGGATCGCGGCCTCGGAAATGGATCTGCGAGCAGCCGTCTCCTACCTGTTCCTCAACCATAATGACCCTGAGGAGGCCGAGAGGGAAAAGGAGCAGTGCATCAAGATGCACGAGACGGTGCCACAATGGGGGACAAGGTCTATCTTCACGATAGGTATCCACTCCATCTACTCTGTCAATGAGGAGCTTATCCTGTGGGCCACTGAATATGCCCGCAAGCACGGTCTTAAGATCCACATCCATCTTGCCGAGTCGGAGCGCGAGGATCTGGACTGCAAGGCGGCGCACGGCGGTCTCTCACCTGTCGAGTACCTTGAGGCCCTCGGTGTGCTGGGGCCGGATGTCATCGCCGCCCACACGCTCTGGCTGTCCGAGCACGACATCGAACTTCTTGGCAAGTACCATGTGAACTGCGTGCATAACATCAATTCCAACACCAAGCTGGCGTCAGGCTACAAGTTCAAGTGGAAAGAGCTGACTGATGCCGGGGCGAATGTCTGCCTCGGAACCGACGGATGCGCGTCATCCAACAATCTTGACATGCTTGAGACGATGAAGACCACGGCCTTGTTCCAGAAAGCATGGAGAAAAGACCCTTCCGCCCTGCCTTTGCAGACGCTCATGGACATGGCAACCGTCAACGGAGCAAAAGCATTAGGGTTGAAAACCGGAAAGATAGAAGAGGGCTACGAAGCTGACATCCAGATTGTTGACACAGACAACACCTTTTTCCTCTCCCCCGGCCCGTTCCTCGCGAACTTCATCTACTCGGCGCACAGCGACTGCGTCACCTCTCTCATCTCGGGAGGAAAATTCGTGATGCGCGACCGCAATGTGTTCGGAGAAAAGATGATTCTCAAGGGAGCGCGCACGGTTCTTAATGAAATAAACTATAAACAATAACCGGCCGCAGACGCAATGCGGTAATTAATGAATATAAAAATATGGATCCAAGAGCAGAAAGAATCTACGGAGCCGCTGAATATGTCAGACAGCAGATTGGCGACCTCAAACCGGAAGTCGGCATCGTGCTTGGCAGCGGCCTTGGAAAACTTGCGGACAGCATAAGCGATCCGCTGACAATACCTTACAAGACAATCCCGGGATTCCCGGTCTCCACGGCGATAGGCCACAAGGGCAACTTCATCGTGGGCAAGCTGGGCGGCAAGACGGTCATCGCCATGCAGGGACGTATCCACTTCTACGAAGGCTACCCGATGGAACTTGTCACGCTTCCTATCCGCGTGATGAAGGTCATCGGAATCAAGTACCTGTTCGTGTCCAACGCCGCCGGCGGTGTCAACTACAACTTCAAGATAGGAGACCTGATGATCATCACCGATCACATCAACCAGCTGCCTAATCCGCTGATAGGTCCGAATCTGGAGGATTTCGGGCCAAGATTCCCTGACATGACGAGACCTTACGACCTGAGGCTCATCGCAAAAGCCGAGGAGATCGCCGTACAGATGGGCATCAAGCTCCACAAGGGTGTCTACTACGGAGGAACCGGTCCTACCTACGAGACTCCAGCCGAGTACAAGTACATCCGCACCATCGGAGGTGACGCTACCGGCATGTCCACGGTTCCGGAAGTCATCGTGGCGAGGCATTCGGATATTCCGGTGTTCGGAGTCTCGGTGATAACCAACGAGGCGCATGACGACTATGCTCCTGACTATGTGAACGACGGGGACGATGTCGTGAAGGCAGCGGACGCGGCGGCGGACAGGATGTGCGCGCTGTTCACAAGGATGATAGAATCGCTGTAATATTCATTGGCAATGAAATACGCTTACATCCTGTATTTTGTGTTCGCCGTGTTCATAATCGGATTCGGCTCCGCGCTTTTGATAAACGGCATGCCGATTTCGTGGAAGATCGTCTGCATCCTGCTTATCGGGGTTTATTTCCTCTACCGCGGGATCGCGACCTGCGTCAACCAGAAACGCCGCCGCGAGCGTGAGGAGATCGACAACGGGAACGATCCGGCTAACGCATAATATTATATAGGTCACTGAGCTTGTCGAAGTGACTTAATTTCAAACAACATAATAATGGATTTAGGACTCTTCAGAGTGGCCGCCGCAGTGCCAAGGGTAAAGGTGGCGGATGTTGAATATAACGCCGAGTCAATCTGCAGACTGACAGGAAAGGCCGAAGAGGAAGGTGCCTCGCTGGTGGTCTTCCCCGAACTATCGATAACCGGTTACACCTGCCTTGACCTCTTCGGACAGAACCTTCTGCTGACCAAGTCGGAAGAGGCTGTCGGAAAGATAAAGGACTTCACCAGAGGCAAGCACATCACCGTCGTGATCGGAGCCCCGGTCCGTTTCAGAGGCCGTCTCTACAACTGTGCCATCGTTCTGCGTAACGGGGGCATCAAAGGCATCGTGCCGAAGATCTACCTCCCGACCTACGCCGAGTTCGACGAGGGACGCTGGTTCGCCTCCGGATCGGATTTCCTTGGACCTGACAACTCGGCCACAGGACGTTTCGTGGATGACGGCAAGGACTACTACCGTGACGGTTTCGACTCGATCATCAAATACTGTGGCCACAGGTGCAACATCTCCCCTAACCTGCTGTTCACCGTCGGTAACGCCACATTCGGAATCGAGATCTGCGAGGATTTCTGGACTCCGATCCCGCCGTCATCATTCCTCGCCCCTTCAGGCGCGCAGGTTATAGTGAACATCTCGGCATCCAATGAGGTGATGACCAAACACCAACAGCGCAAAGAACTGATTTCCAACCAGTCAGGACGTACCGTCTCAGGTTACATCTACTGCTCGGCAGGCTATGGCGAGTCTTCAATGGACACCGTCTATGGCGGATCTTCCATCATCTGCGAGAACGGCAGGGTGCTTTCCGAGAACGAAAGGTTCCAGTTGCACGACACGATGATATTCGCTGATCTTGATATCGAGAGACTCAACGTGCTGCGCCAGAAGAAGAACTCGTTCCGAGGAATGACGCCTGACGGAACCTCCGCCTGTGAATATTCAGGATTATATTCATGCTACGACCTTGGTCCCGCCGCTCCGACAGATTTTGACAAGAAGTTCTACCGCTACGTCGAGCCGCATCCGTTCCTTCCGGAAGGTGATCCGGCCGAGATAGCCGAGCGTTCCAAGGAGATTCTTCAGATCCAGACGACCGGACTTATCGCACGCCTGGAGCACATCAACTGCAAAAAGGCTGTTCTGGGAATATCCGGCGGCCTCGACAGCACGCTGGCGCTTCTGGTGACGGTCATGGCTTTCGACAAACTGGGAATTCCGAGAGAGAATGTCATCGGAATCACAATGCCGGGACTTGGAACAACCCACCGCACGAAGTCCAACGCAGTGGATCTGATGGAGGTTCTTGGCGTGACGACACGTGAGATCTCAGTTGTAGCTGCCGTGGAGCAGCATTTCAAGGACATCGGCCACGATCCGAAAGTGATGGATTCCACCTACGAGAATGCCCAGGCCCGCGAAAGGACCCAAATCCTGATGGATATCGCCAACCAGGAGAACGGCCTTGTGATCGGTACCGGAGACCTTTCGGAGCTGGCACTCGGCTGGTGCACCTACAACGGTGACCATATGTCGATGTACGCCGTCAACGCTTCCGTGCCGAAGACCTTGATAAAATACCTTGTCCGCTGGGCAGCCAAGAATGTGTTCACAGACGCGGCCACAAACGGAGGAAGATCCGCGGCCGAGATTCTCATAGACATCGCGGAAACCCCTATCAGTCCGGAACTTACTCCGGCTGACTCAAAGGGACAGATCAAGCAGAAGACCGAGGACCTGATCGGCCCGTACGAGCTGCACGATTTCTTCATCTACAACTTCATCAGGTACGGTTACTCTCCTGTGAAGATTTTCCATCTGGCCTGCAAGGCGTTCGGAGAAGCCGAGAACGGGGAGGATCGTTCCGGAAAGAATGTGGTAAGGCATCCTGACGTGACCTTCGACAAGGCCACGATCCTGAAGTGGCTGAGAAAGTTCTACTGGAGGTTCTTCAGCCAGCAGTTCAAGAGGTCCTGTATGCCGGACGGCCCGAAGATCAGTCTCGTGAGCTTCTCGCCGCGCGGGGACTGGCGAATGCCTTCCGACGCCCAGGTTCAGCTCTGGATTTCGGAGCTGGATAAGATCGAACTATAATTTTGATCATCTTCATAAAACTCCGGCCCTTAGACCAGCTCAAGGGCCGAAGTTTTATTATTGGGCACCGTGGCACATAACCTATTATAAATCATCCTATTAAGCATTCACCTTAGGTAAGATTCAACTAAAGGAGAACGTTATTCTCTCTGTCTTTCAATCATTTATCCGCCACGCTGAAATGAGATATTCATTCGTAATTATTTCTATCGCCGAGACCATCTTCCAAAGATGCTCCAAAAGAAATCGAAAGGTATTGCCGTGGCAGATAGTGGCATTCGCATAAACAGTCAACAAACAGTCAAGGAACAGGATTTGCGAAAGTAACGTGGATTTACGATATTTGGGAAAAGAAAGATTATGAGCCAGTTTGACACTTGCTTTTTCGAGAGATACGCGAAGATCTCGCTGGAGACGCTTCTGGACCGGAGGTTCGCGGAGCTGCTGAACAAGGATCGGCCGGATTTGCAGAGTCCGGACGGAGTTTCGTTGGGCATTGAGGTGACGAGGGCGATGCCGGAGACCAAGGAGGCGGCGCAGTCTATGATCAAGGAGGTGGCCGGCGTGGCACCGATTCCGGAAGACCGGGAGGACTTCGACACGATCCTCTCATCGGGCTACGGTTACGGTCTTCAGGGAGGACGATACGTCGGAACCAAGGAATACGACTACTGGTCGATGGCGCTGCCGATGCGCCGGATTATCGAGAGCAAGGTCCGCAAGGCCGGGGATGGCTTCTACGGTTCATTCAAGACCCTTGACCTGTACGTATTCTGCAAGGACAGCCTGAGCGAGATCGAAGTGCTGGACATCCTGCGTTACACAATGAGGCTTCAGGAGGGGCAGGAGGTTAAATACAACTGTCTCTACCTCTCCGAGATCAGCGGCCTTGATGTCTGCAACCTGACCGGTGACATCTCCGACACCTACCGTGTCGCCCGCCACCCGATCTCATCCGACCTCCGGAAGGAGTTCTTCCACAAGGCTTTGCAACAGTAAAATTTCGGAACATTATATGAATATTCGGAAAAACAGTGGTTGGTTGATACACATCGCGATCTGGGCGGTGATCCTTGCGATGCCGTTCTTCTCGCCCCAACCGGGAAGGGCGCTTCACGGAGGACTGGACTATTCCAGGTTCCTGCCTGTAACGATTTCATTTGTCATAGTGTTCTACACCAACTACTTATTTCTGATAAAGCACTTCCTCTCCAACAAGAGGTTCGGGGCGTTCCTGTTCTGGAACATGCTTTTGATCACCAAGGTCAGCATCGGGGTCCATCTCTTTTTCAGGTACCTCATCTCGCCGGACATCGCCCCTCCACATCACTCCACACTCGACACAATCAGTTTCACTTTCCGCAACACGGTGATCTATATGGCGATAGTGGGCATCGCGGTGGCGGTAAAGATGACAACCGAATGGTACAACAACGAGGCGCAGCGCAAGGAAATAGAGAAGAACCAGGCGGAGGCCGAGCTGGCTAACCTCAAGAACCAGATCAACCCGCATTTCCTTTTCAACACCCTGAACAACATCTACTCGCTGATCCAGATAGACCCCGCACAGGCACAGGAGGCCGTCCACGACCTCAGCGGAATGTTGCGCTACGTCCTCTACGAAAGCCAGAAAGACACCGTGCCTCTCGCCAAGGAATGCGAATTCCTCAATGAATATGTCAAACTGATGGGCGCACGGCTAACTTCTGGAGTAAAGCTGGAAGTATCACTGCCAAGTTCTCTGTCAAACAGGCAAATAGCTCCGCTACTCTTCATACCGCTCGTTGAGAACGCCTTCAAGCACGGCATAAGTGACACGGATGAATCCTTCATCAGGATCGAGCTCAAGGAAGACGGGGAATATGTCACCTGCCTCGTCGAGAACAGCTGCTTCCCGAAGGACGACACAGACCGTAGCGGATCAGGAATAGGAATCACGAACCTCAAACGCAGACTTGACCTGCTCTACCCTGGAGCATATTCATTTGAATATGGCAGGGTGCAGAGCGTTTACCGTAGTCTGCTCAGGATCAGGGCAGGAATATGAACACGATCAGTTGCATAGTCGTTGACGATGAGCCTTTGGCGGTAAGGCTGATGGAATCTTACGTCGCAAAGACTCCGTTCCTCTCGCTCAAAGGTAGTTTCACGAGCGGAACGGCTGCATATTCATTTCTTCAGGACAATCCGGTGGATCTGCTGTTCTGCGACATCCAGATGCCGAACCTGAGCGGGATGGATCTTTCACGGATGCTGCCGGAGAGGACCAGGATCATATTCACAACCGCTTTCAGTGAATATGCCGTCGAGGGGTTCAAGGTCCGAGCCTTGGACTATCTTCTGAAACCGATTTCCTACGAGGATTTTCTTTCCGCGGCGATGAAGGCGAAAGAATATCTTGAACTCATTGATGATAAGTTGCTTCGACAAGCTCAGCTACCGTCTGGCTTGGTCACTGAGCCTGCGGTTCGACGTGACTCACCAACCACCGAAGTGACTGAGCCTGCGGTTTCTACCTCGGTCACGGAGCCTGTCGAAGTGACCGAACAACGAAAAATCAAAAGCATCTTCGTAAAGACCGAATACAGACTCCAGCAGATCGATCTGGACAGAATCACCTACATCGAAGGCCTTAAGGACTATGTGAAAATACATTTGAACAACGGCACGGCTCCAATCCTGTCTCTTATGCGCCTGAAAGCCCTTGAGGATACTCTCCCGAAAGAGGATTTCGTCCGCGTCCACAAATCATTCATAGTCCGTCTGGCCGCGATTGAAGCCATCGAGCGCAACCACATCCTCATCGGCCAGGACCGCATCCCGATCGGAGATTCCTACAAACCACGTCTCTATCAAGCACTCTCCAGCACAGCCTTCCTTCCTGACAAAGAATAAACATCATAAAGACCTATGAACGGAACAATAAAATCCTACTTATGGAATTCTATAATTTGGATCTGCGTCCTGCTATGGATATTCACAGCGGTATGGTTCGCCGTAAAAGAGCATGAATATACTGGTTTATACGCCATGGCATATCTTGCGGTCATATTCGCGCTTGCCTTTATTGCCGCTAAACAGACACAGGGTTATCTTAAACTGATGAAGTCCCTTCCTGGTGATCACAAACTGATCGCGACTCATACTTCAGTCGTCGATGTCGGTAATTTCCGATTCATTTACAACATCTACGTGAAAGGAAACCTAATGAATCCGTTCTCCAAGCCGTACCTGTCAATGACCGTCAAAATACCGTTCCCGGTTGACGATTTGTCTGGCAAAGCCTCCGTCAGTCAGGATCTACGTGATCTGATAAGCAGCCTGAAGGAAGAGGGAATGCTGACATATTGCGGTCGTCTAGACTATGGCAGCGAAACCGGTGTCACTCAGCTCGGACAGACGCTTTCGCTTGAATTTTTGCTGAAAAGTGTGACATCACCATGGCTGATCGATCTGCAACTCAAGGTATTGGACATCATAGACAAGCACGGACTACAAGAATTGACCTACTGCACCATCTGTGGATTGGCCAGTGGCTCAGAGTACCGCCTGAATAAAGGGAACATGTTCATCAGCAGCGTTCATGGTGGAATTTATGGCGACCAGCCACGCCGATTTTCATACATAGACACGTCGATAATGTATCTGCGCGAATATGAATCGTATTTCAGCGTGGACAGTTACCACAACTTGTATGATTCCGCAATCCCTTATGAATCTTGGCTCAGCATCGATGTGATGGAGAAGGTGGTGAAAAGAATGTTCAAAGGCACCAAGACCCGAGGCACCATATTCATAAAAAAGGAGAAAAATAGCATCCATGTCAACATAAGAATCGCGTCAAAGAAAGCAGCCAACAGCTATTATTTGGTCCATTCCACAGGTTATTGGTGGATCTATGCAGAAGGCGCGCTGGAAAACATCAATCCGATTTCAACTGAGGACGAAACCTTTGCATGCCAATTGCTCTATAGCTTCCTTAACAAGTACACGGATGATAATTCACAAGCCGTGGCACTTAACTAATTGAATATAAAGAGAAAGGTCTATGCCGTGGTATAATAAACAGCACCACGACATCGGCCTTCTTTCTGATAGTCAACGCATTACCCGCCAATGCATCCGAGGACATCCTCAATGACCTGCGGGAAGTGCTCCATTTCAAGGGCATGTTCCTTGGCGGCGATGTCGTCGGGAGTGTCATCGGGACTGATCGGAGTGCGGAACTGAGCGATGATCCCGCCACTGTCAACCTTGCCGCTTACCCAATGGACGGTCATTCCGGTCTCGGTCTCCCCCGCCGCCTTGACAGCCTCGTGGACATGATGACCGTACATGCCCATGCCTCCGAATTTCGGCAGAAGGGCGGGATGAAGGTTGATCATCCTGTGGTCATATTCATGGATCAGGAAGTCCGGGATGACAAGGAGGAAACCCGCCAGAACGATGAAGTCGATTGAATATTCCTTCATCAGAGGCAGGACAACATCCTCCCTGTTCAAGTCCGCCTTTGGAAGCACACGTGTCGGAACGCCGAGCCTTTCGGCTTTCTCAAGGGCCGGGATTCCGGTCTTGTTCGCAACGACAAGGGCGACATTCACCTTATCTGAATCCTTGAAGTATCTTATTATGTTCTCGCAGTTTGAGCCACCGCCAGACACGAATATCGCTAAATTTATCATCTACAATTATTTATCCATAGTAGGCATCTGACGGATGTTGAGATCGCGCTGAGGGAACGGAATCTCTATTCCGGCCTCGTTCAACGCATTGTAGATCCGCTCGTTGGCGGCGGCGATGTAGCCAGTGCGCTGCTCAACCAGAATGTACTGCTTCACAACCAGATCAACGCTGCTGTCACCGAAGCCGTTCAGGACAACCTGGATTCCGTACTTCTCCTCGACCACCTGACGACCGAACTTGTCAGGCTTGCGCAACGGAGCCAAAGCCTTGAGAATAACCTTCCTCGCATGATCCACATCCGTTCCGTAAGCCACACCTACAGGCAGACCGAGGAACTCGTAGGAATTGTTGCGGGTCAGGTTCTTGAAGTTCTTGGCGAACAGGGAACTGTTAGGGAAAGCCATGATGCTTCCGTCAACAGCCTCGATCTGAGTGCTTTGGTACGTTATGTTGTCCACTTTTCCCCGGATTCCGTCACACTCGATGTAATCCCCGACGCGAAGACGGCCTGACATCAGCTGCACACCGTAGAAGAAGTTGTTCAGGATGTCCTTCATTGCGAAACCGAGACCAGCCGCAAGACCGGCTGTAATCACGGACAGAGACTTCGTCGGGATATTCAAAAGCGAGATTGTCACTATGAAATAAGTGCCCCAAGCCAGGATCCCGATCACATTGTTGGCCAGAGTCAGGTTCAACTCGTTCTCACGGATCATCGAAGCCCTGGTCTGCCTGAGGGTCTTGCGCAATTTGTAAATCCTGTAAAGAGCCCTCGCCACATAACAGATGTACTTGAAGACATAGAACAATCCGGCTGCCAGAACCATCTTGGAAACAGACAGATGCAGGTACTCGTAGTTGAAGAACGGGTAGAAGAACATGTCCATGCAGATTTCCGTGAGGTCAAACACCTCTGACGCCATGTAGAGACAGAATGGAATCGACAGCAGGTAAAGCACCGGAATCAGCACCATCTCCACGAGGTCATAGAGCCAGGTGACAAGAATGAAAGACCCCTTGTCCTTGCCGACATCGTTCTGATGCTTGAGCCTGTAGGCCCGCACAAGGATGTCAACCCTCTTGTGACGGTATTTTTTGAGCAGGTCATCACAAGCCACAATCAACTGGAGCACAGTCAACTGGAAGATCCACCAGATATAGACCTGCAGGCCGAGCAGACTGTAGCCCACGATGGAGATGACAAAAGTAATGGCCGTCACGACAAAAGATGCGATGGCGTAGGAATTGTCGCTCTTCGGCACCTTCGGTCCGTTGCGGTGGATCGAAGCCCACTGCCAGAAGCCGAACGCGATCAGAAGCGGCGGGAAGATCAACGCGATCAAGCTGTTAGGTATGAATATGATCCTGAACGTGATGACCACCAGTCCCATCAGCATTATCGGGGTGTAGATCCGCATTCCGTAGTTGAGCTGCTTGCTGTCATGACGGATCAGAAGCGAGGTCAGCACGGCGATCAGCAGCAGCGCGAACTCGATCAAAAGCCCCGCAGCCATCGTGAAGAAATGCGATGTCAAGGAGATATTCTTCGCGACAGCGACGACAACCACAAACAGAATGGCGGCTCCAAGCATGAATATGGCAGCCTCCCTCTTGCGGAACCTCTCAGTCCGGAAGTATTTGACGCGCCGCATCAACATCTTGACAATCAACATGCTGAGCAGCGTGGCTATCGCAAGGTAGATCAGCACCATGAACGAGAATCCGATGACCATCGGTCCCCTCCACTCGCTCTTCACATCCGTGAAATAAGCCCTGCCGTATTTGTCATTGAAATCCTTCGCGGCCCTCGACGCATAAGACCTGACATGAGTCAATATTTTCCAGAAATTATCCTGTCCCTCAATGAATATCTTCTTCTGGACCATCTTGTAGCGTTCCTGAGCATAGTCGTAAGCCTCTTTTAGCCTCTTGTCGGTGGTCTCGTAATATTCATTATCCTCAATCATGTGGTCACGGATGTCCGTGAACATCTTCAGCAGCCTTGTGGAATAGAAAAGGCAACTGTCCCTCGCGATCTGTGACAGGCTGTCAAGATGGAAGGAGGCATGCTCGTGCTCTTCCTCAAGCCCTGCAAAATGATAGTGGCCGGCATGCTCCGGGTCGTCCGAATGGGCATCCGTGTAGGAGTCGTTCGGAAGAAGATGAGTCTGGAGCGTCGAGGCCAAGGAGTCCAGCAATGCCGGTCCACCAAGGCTGTCCGGCAGCTCAACCAGTTCAGGAGGAAGCACTTTCAGAGCCATGACCAGCCTGTCGTACCGGTCAATCTCCACATTGAGGTAAGAGATGATGTTGTCGTACGGCATCCGGCTCTGCGTGAAGCTATGGTACTGGTCGGTGACCTGCTGAAGAGCGTAAGTGAGATCGAACGTGAAGTCCTGCTTCTGCGAGTACAGCATCAACGACAGCTCGTTGCAGCTTTGTATGAGATGCACCAGCTCCTCGTGCTGCTGATCATCCTGAGACTCGAAGGACATCTGGTTCTTCTCCATCTCGATGTAAGCCTTTCGCAACTCATAACGCAGCACCTGAAGCGTCTGCGCCAGATCCTTCTCGTTGAACACCGCAAGCGAGGAAACCGAAGCAATCAAGAACAGGACCGCCGTCAAAGCTATTCTTTTGAATATTCTCATTTTCGTTTCTTGTTGTATGAATACAAAAATAGCAAATATATCCTTAATCAGCATGAAATTTGCACCTCCCTCGCCGACCAAATTGATAATTGTATGAGAACCTTTCATAGTCACCGGCGGATAGTTCTAGCCTTTGCCCTGTTTGCCTGCCTTTCCGCTCTCTCCCAAGCACAGGAGAGGAAAATCGACACCCTACAAAGAATCGAGTCCAAAGACACGCTCCTGTTCCAGCCATTGTTCAGCGAAAACGCCGCTGGGCTGAAAGTTGTCAGGATGACCGATAGCCCATACGTCCGGAACTCGAAGATGGAGATGGACCGGGACGGGAACGTCTGGAAGGTTTTCACGGCCGACGGACTGGATGTGCTGATGAACGTCCGCTATCTGAAGCACTACGGACAATACTACCGCCTGGACCTTTATATTCAGAACAACACAGACAGGCCTGTCAAGTACGACTTCAAGAACACCTCTGTCGCATCCAGAATGGGACCTGTCAAAGTTTTCCGGCAAAGGGGTTATCTGAACAGAATCGGTGCCCAAAAGACCGCCAAGACCATAGGAATAGGAATCGGCACGCTGTTCGTGACATTTGTGATGGCCGCGATCGTGCGTGGGGATCCAGATGACAGGGATTCCCTGGCCGAGGACCTGCTGAGGGATCTTGGAGGCACGGCCATCGAGGAGGCGGGGTTCATAGCCACCATGGCCATGGCTGACAGTGAGTCGGAGGACATGGCACGGATCGAACGGAGCTGCATCGGCTACCTCGGAGACTACACGATACGGCCGAGACACGCCATTGAGGGGCATGCCTACGCCAAATACAAAAAGGGAGCGGATTCCATTGAAATCACGCTCCCGATAGGCGACAAGAAATATGTCTTCAACTGGGACACCACCTCATTGGTGAATATCACAGAGGATCTTTAGTTCTGGGTGTCCCAAATCTTGGTCTCGTTACAGGTGATCATGAGTGACTGCCCTCCGCAACTCATCCTGAAATCTCCGGCCTCCAGACGCCACTTTCCGTCAGCCCCCACAAACGCGAGTTCCTTTGCCGGAACCGTGAACGAAACAACCTTGCTCTCCCCCGGCGCAAGCTCAACCTTGGCGAACTCACGCAGACGCTTCACATCAGGTATCATACTGGCCACAATATCACTTGAATATAGCAGGACAGCCTCCTTGCCGTTGTGCGAGCCGGTGTTCGCCACAGTCACCTCGAACTTAAGGTCATCCCCGGCGGCGAACTCTGAGCCATTCAGACATTTGAATTCTGAATATTCAAAAGTGGTGTAACTGAGCCCATATCCGAATGGCCACTGCACATCCATAACCGCATCGTAGTTATATTCCCCGGCCATTGTCTCACGGCTCTCGCTGACCTTGTAGTCGTAGGTGTGGAGTGAGTTGACATATTTAGGATAGGTGAACGGCAGCTTTCCGCTGAAATTCTCCTCTCCGGACATCAAGGCAGCAAGCGCGTCGCCACCATAATTGCCAGGAAGCATCACATCAACCACAGCCTTAGCCAACGGCTCGATCTCGCGCAGAACCCTCGGACGCCCCTCGTTCAGTACAAGGATTATAGGCTTGCCGGTCTTTGACAACGCCTTCACCAATTCCTTCTGGTTAGCTGACAGATTCAGGTCATCAATGTTGCCTGGAGTCTCGCAATAGCTGTTCTCTCCGACACAGGCGACTATCACATCCACTTTCGAGGCTGCGGCCACGGCCTTGGCGATCTGAGGAGCATATTCCTTCTGCCAAGCGCCTGTAGCCCAACGGTCCGTCTCATCGTAAACCACACCAGGCTCGAAAATAACGTTCTTCTCGCCGAATTTCTGAGCCAGAGCCTCGTAGATTGTGTTGAAATCGCCGGCGAATCTGTCGGCGTCACCCTGCCAAGTGTAAGACCAACCTCCGTTCAAAGCCCTCATAGAGTTGGCGTTAGGCCCTGTCACAAGGATCTTCCTGCCATATTCAAGAGGAAGGATATTGCCTTCATTCTTGAGGAGCACCTCGGACTCCACCGCCGCGGCGTAGGAAGCGTCCTGGAACTCCTTGCAGCCGAACTTGTCATAACCGCTGACATCCCAGGTCGGATTGTCGAACAGGCCGAGACGGAATTTAAGGCGGAGAACCCTGCGGACTGCGTCATCTATCCTGGACATCGGAATCAGACCGGACTCGACAACCTCCTTCAGTTCAAGGCAGCAATCAGGGTCGTTCGGTTCCATAATCATATCGATTCCAGCGTTGATGCCCATAGCGAGGGCTTCCTTCCTGTCCTTGGCGACGTGATCCCTTTCGTACAGATTGTTGATGTCGGCCCAGTCGGTGACGATGAGGCCATCCCAATCCAGACCGTCCTTGACCCAACCGGTAAGAAGTTCCTTATTGGCGTGCGTAGGGATTCCGTTGATCGAGGCTGAGTTGACCATCAGGGTAAGCGCACCGGCCTCAAGGCAGTCCTTGAACGGGCGGAAGAACTTTTCCCTAAGATCATTCCCAGCCACGATCGCAGGAGTCCTGTCCTTGCCTGAAACCGGCACACCGTAGGCCATAAAATGCTTTACACTTACGGCAACGTGCTTGTCATCAATATGATTCGGATCCTCTCCCTGAAGGGCTTTCGTCTCGGTCACCGCCATCTCCGCGTTCAGGTAAGGGTCTTCACCATAACTCTCCCACTGTCTTGGCCAGACCGGATTCCGGCCGAGGTCCATCACCGGAGAGAACACCCAAGGAACCATAGCGGCCCTTGTCTCGTAAGCCATAGCCTCACCCATCGCACGGGCATATTCACGATTGAATGTCGCCGCGAGGTTTATCTCCTGCGGGAAAAAGGTTCCGTCGTTCAGGTAGCTTGCGCCGTGGATCATATCAAGACCATAGATGCAAGGGATTCCGATCTCCTCCATAGACTTTTTCTGGATCTCGCCCACAAGCTGAGCCGTCAGCTCATGTGACTGAGCGACATCTCCGAATGTGTTCAGGATGGAGCCGACCTTCATCTCGCCGATGACCTTCTGGAGTTTCTCCGGATCGAGAGTCACTCCTCCCGGTGCCGTCACCGTAGAGGATGTCAACTGTACCATCTGGCCCACCTTTTCGGTGAGATCCATTTCTTTCAGCACCTTCTCGACTTTCGCCTCGATCTCGGCGTCACGGCCGATGGCTGGAGAAACAGAAGACGCATCACGTTGTCCGCAGCCCTGAACAAACAGCAGCGCGGCGGCAAGGGGTAATAGATAAATATACTTCTTCATTGTATTAAATTATGACTTTAGCAAGCGTAATAATTGTCTCTGATTCAGCACACTTACATAAAAATCCGTGATTTTTACGCCAGTCACTTAAGAAAGAAACAGTTTTTTAGAGGAAATATTACTGAGTGACTGTTACTTTCAGAGTGTCGATCATTTGCCTGTAGTACCTGAAAGTAGAATCAAGAGCCGGCATATTCTCCGGTTTGATCGGCTCTGACGGAGGTGAGTCCATCTTCAAAGGATTGATGGCCGTGCCGTTTTTCCAGACGCGGAAATCCAGATGCGGCCCCGTTGAGAGTCCTGTGGAGCCTACATAGCCTATCACGTCCCCTTGACGCACCCTCGCTCCGGCCTTGATTCCGGCACCGTAACGGGACAAGTGCATATAGCTGGTGGTATAAACAGAGTTATGTCTGATTTTCACGGTGTTTCCACCTCCGTTTGTCCAGCCGGCGCTCACAACCGTACCGTCACCGATTGTCATCACCGGAGTGCCCACCGGAGCTGCGTAATCGACTGCGGTATGTGCCCTCACACGCCCAGTTACCGGATGCTTTCTATGGTATGAGAAACCGGAACTGATCCTGGTGAACTTCAACGGAGCCTTGAGGAAGGCCTTACGCAAGCTCTCCCCTTTCTCATTCCAATAGAGGTTACCATGATCTCCTTGATCAAACATAATAGCAGGAATCATCTTTTCCTCACGGATATACTCCGCGTAATATATTGTGTCAACGGCTATTATCTCGTCATCACACTTTCTTTGCTCGTAAAGCACCCTGAAACGGTCTCCTGGCTGAAGTCCGAAGAAGTCAACCGACCAGGCATAGATCTCAGAAAGCGGCACAATCAACTGAGGGGAGCTGCCAGCCGCCAACATATCGTTCCAAAGGGACGATTTGATCGTCACATCGGTGTACTCTCTTGTGCTCTCGACAGGTTTGGACCATTCCCAGACCTCAAAAGGATCGGTCGTGCGGAACACCACACGGTCAATCTTGTTGCGCTCATAGACGACATATTTCAGCATCGGCCCGACAGCGCTTCCTGTTCCGCTTGTGTCAAACTGGTAATATGCCTGGACCTTGTTGCCGGCTCGCATCTTACGGACATCGAAAATTGTGTCGCAGGCAGCGGCCATCTTCATCGCATCGTTCATCGAAAGCCCCAGACGGCACATCAGTCCAGTGAATGTCTCACCATTGCGGACAGCATCCTCGGAAAGATCCAAGGAATCCGGCCAGAAGCCCAACGGAGGAAGTGTATCCTTCACTTCCTCAATCACTTCTGATTCAACGTCCTCAGTCTTTCTCTTGCATCCCGGAGAAAGAACAGCGAGAGAAAGGACTAAAAAAACAAAAAGAATAGAAAAATATTTTTTTAGCATAATCGCAAATTTAAGAAAAACCACCGTAAAGACCACCGCTATATAAAAAAAATTGGCCAATTTTGCATTTCAAAAAAATGGCCGTCTTATTGCAAGAATTTGATTTTCGTGAATTTTGTAAAGTCGGTTATAGTTAAACCGTATAAGACAAGTTAAATTTTAAGGAATATACATATTTGAACCAAACTATTTTGAATATGAAATCTTATGACCGGCTGCTTGCAGCCATCGTTCTGTCGGCATTGATGCTGACGTCCGTTTTCACTTACGAGATGTCGGCGCAAAACCAGCGTATAAAGGTCACGGTGAGCGGCCACATCACGGACAAGGCCTCCGGCGAGACCCTGATCGGGGCCGGGGTGCTCACTGAAGGCGCGGGAGCCGCAACGAACAACTACGGATTTTACACACTGACAATTCCGCAAGGCAGACATCTGACACTGAGATATTCATACGTAGGTTATGACGACGCCACCGTCACGCTCGACCTGCTCCGGGACACTACCATCAACATCGCCTTGAAAGCGAACACCGAACTCAAGGAAGCTGTTGTCTCGGCACAAAGGGAATCCGGAATCATGGCCACGAAGATGAGCGCGATCGAGATTCCTATGAATATGATCAAGAACACCCCGGTGCTCTTCGGCGAGGCCGATGTCCTGAAGACAATCCAGCTGATGCCGGGAGTGCAGAGCGGTGCCGAGGGCTTTTCGGGAATATATGTGCGCGGAGGCGGACCGGATGAGAATCTGTTGCTCCTTGACGGAATCTCTCTTTACAACGCCGAGCATATGCTGGGACTGTTCTCAATCTTCCAACCGGAGGCCGTGAAGAAAGTCACTCTTTACAAAGGCTCGTTCCCGGCCCGTTACGGAGGCAGGACCTCCAGCATCATCGATGTCAGGACAAACGACGGAAACCTTCAGGAGACTCACGGGACGATCGGTGTCGGAGTACTCAGCGACAAGTTCCATCTTGAAGGGCCGATCTTCAAGGGGAAGACGGCATATTCAATCAGCGCCAGAGGAATGCACACTTTCCTGTTCGATGGTATATTCAGAGCAGCGAACATTCCGGCAAACTACTATTTCTATGATCTCAACGGCAAGGTTACACATCGGTTCAGCGATCGGGACAGGCTGTTCCTCAACGCCTATTATGGACGAGACATATTCTACTACAAAGACAATGAAGGCGATGTCATCATCGACGGGATCGAGAACAAAACCGAGTTCGACGACAAAACCTACATCAGATGGGGGAACCTTCTCACATCCGCAAGATGGAATCACGTCTTCAACGGAAGGCTGTTTTCGAACACGACTGTGGCCTTCACGGACTACCGGATGCGAATGGGCTACAACTCTACGGAAAAGAGTGAGAACTCGAAATATTCCTACAAGTTCGATTATGGTTCCGGAATAAAGGACATCACCGCCAAGATTGATTTTGACTACACCCCGACACCTCGGCACCTCATCAAATTCGGAGGTGAATATGTAGTCCACACTTACATCCCGGAGACGTACACGACCGTCGAGAAGGAGAACGACAAAGGTCAGATGGTGACCGACACGACATATTCCAATAATAAGGAAAAGAACCGTTCAGGCCACGAGTTATCCGCTTACATCGAGGATGATTTCACGATAGGCAAACGGTTGACACTCAACCCTGGAATCCACCTCGCTTTGTTCCGGACCAGCGGCAAGACCTATTGGTCACCCGAGCCGAGAATGTCGGCGAAATTCGATTTCGGAAAGGGGATCAGCGCCAAGGCGGCATATTCAAGGATGTCGCAGTACGTCCACTTGTTATCCTCATCGAAGATTACTCTCCCGATTGACCTTTGGGTGCCTATCACCAAGAACATCAGGCCGGTGACGGCGGATCAATACTCATTGGGGTTGTACTACAACGGCCTGCCGGGTTGGGAGTTTTCCGTCGAGGGCTACTGGAAGGACATGCACAATGTGCTTGAGTACAAGGACGGAGTCTCCTTCATGGCAAGCTCGCAGTCCTGGGAGGACAATGTCGTGATGGGTGACGGACGGGCGTACGGCGTAGAGGTCTTCATCCAGAAAACGATCGGAAAGACAACGGGGTGGCTGGGCTACACTCTGGCCAAAAGTGACAGAGTCTTCTCCAACGGACTGATCAACAACGGAGAACGCTATCCTTACCGCTATGACAGAAGGCATAACATCTCTCTTGTCGTGAACCAGCGACTCGGAAAGAAGTGGGATCTCAGCGCGGTGTGGACTTTCGCGACCGGAGGCACCACGACAATCCCGGAAAGGGAGAGCATCGTGATGCTTCCTGACGGAACATTCACGCAGATTGACTATGCTCCGCACAGAAACAACTACAGGTTGCCGCCAAGCCACAGGCTAAACATCGGAGTCAATTACCACAAGCGGCTAAGACGTGGTGAAAGCATCTGGAACTTCGGAGTCTATAACGCCTACAACAGGTTGAATCCGAATTTTGTCTATTACAAGGCCGACAAGAAAAGTGATTCCAAATTGAGCCTCTACACAAGGAAGGCGAAACTCAAGTCTGTCACGATCCTGCCTATAATCCCGTCATTCAGCTACACTTATAATTTCTAAAGAGATGAGAGGACTTATTCTATGCACAGCAGCGGCCTCCGTCCTGCTCGGAGCCTGCACGAAGGACATTGATTACAACCTGAAAGACATCAAGCCACAGCTGATAGTAAACTCGCAGATGACGGTTGGCGACACATTGCATCTTGTCTATCTGGCGGTAAGCAAGAGTGACCGTGTCGAAAGAATCAAATCAGGTTCGGTCAAGTGCTATGTCAACGGCGTTCTTGTGGCTGACGGAAAACTTGACAACCGTGATGACGACTTGTTCATCAAGGAGGATCTGCACATCTACGGCCACTACTATAGAGACGAACACCATAAAGATGTGTACACGGCAGGACCCAACGCCGCCGGCAAGACCAACCAGACCAGATACTCCTTCAAGGCCGGTTTCAAGCCAGGTGATGTAGTGAGAATCGAGGCGGAGGCCGATGACGGAGCCTACAAGGCTTATTCGGAAGTGGTCGTTCCAAAGGCGCCGGAATTCAGCATAACCGACACTCTGCTCCAAAAGAATCAATATGGCGACAATATTTACCGGATCCGTGTCAAAGGCAAGGACATCACCGGTGAGGACAACTTCTACCGGATACTGTCCGGACGTTCAGTTATCGACAAAAAGATCAGGTACGCGAGTGAGCGTGAAGAGGCAATGACTTGGGAAGAGACCAAGGACTACAGTTTCATCAGCCTTGACAAAGGCAACGACCCGATTCTGAACGATGGAGCCCCTGCCGAGGATCTCGACTTGGAAGGAGCTTCGGAGAACACTTTCAGAGTGTTTTCTGACAGACAGTTCTCCGACGGAACTTTCAACATCGGGTTCAACGTGAACGCCAATGAAATCATCTACGGGCTGCACGGACTCCTGAATTTCAACCGTATGGAATCAGAGACAACATTAAGCGTGACAATCCGTGGCATCACAAAGGATGAGTACTACTATCTGAAAGCGCTAAGCATCTACGACTATCTGGACGGAGACATAACACTGACAGAGCCCGTCTCCTTCCCTGACAATGTCGAGGGCGGAATCGGGCTCGTCAGCATAAGCACGGAAAGCGTAGCCTCAATCAAGTTCAAAAGGACGTACGACGTACCATCTTCATGGATTTACACTGAGTAATCCTTAAATATTCTTTAACGCTTACTGTACTTCCTTGATGATTTCCATACCTTTCCGGATGGCCTCCTCATTCTTAGGAATAAGATGATGGTGGCGCTCCGGGAGGGTTTTCCGCAAGGCGGCAAGCACGCTTTCGATCTTGACGACCGGACGGATCTTCAAAAGACCTCCCAACACGATCATATTGAAAGTCTTGATGAGGTTCATCTCAGCCGCGGCATCCATGGCGTCGATCCTATAGACCTTGATGTCCTTCTTTGTCGGAGGCTCGTTGATTCCATAGCCGTCGTAGATGATGATTCCACCCGGCTTCACCTTCGGCTCGAACTTCTCCAGCGAAGGCTGGTTCAGAACGATGGCGATGTCATAGCTGGAAAGAATCGGAGAGGAAACCGGATCATCGCTGACAATCACGGTCACATTGGCGGTACCTCCACGCTGCTCCGGACCGTATGCCGGCATCCAGGTGACTTCCTTGCCTTCCATCAGACCGGCATAAGCCAGAATCTTTCCCATCGAGAGGACACCCTGTCCTCCGAATCCTGCAATAATTATCTCATCTGTCATAGCCTTGTCGATTTAAAGTTCTACGCCTTTGTCCTTGAGGTCTCCAAGATGATAGAAGGCGAACATATTCTCTTCCATCCACTTGTTGGCCTTCTCCGGGCTCATCTTCCAACCAGAGTTGCAGGTGGACACAACCTCGACGAGGTTGGAGCCCTTGCCCTGCATTGAATATTCAAACGCCTTTCTGATCGCCTTCTTCGTGCGGTTGATGGCAGCCACGGTGTGAACAGCCTGACGGGTCACGTAGCAGGTGCCATCAAGTGTAGCGGCGATCTCCGTGATCTTCAGCGGGTAGCCGTGAAGCGACACTTCCCTGCCGTAAGGGCAGGTGGCGGTCTTCATTCCCAGAAGGGTGGTCGGAGCCATCTGACCACCGGTCATTCCATAGATGGCGTTGTTTATGAATATGATCGTGATGTTCTCGCCTCTGTTCAGGGCGTGGATCGTCTCGGCGGTTCCGATGCAGGCGAGGTCTCCGTCACCCTGATAGGTGAACACGAGCCTGTCCGGCCAGAGACGCTTCGTCGCGCTGGCAAGTGCCGGAGCCCTACCGTGGGCGGCCTCCTCCCAGTCAACGTCAATGTACTTGTAGGCGAACACGGCGCAGCCCACAGGAGAGATGGCGATCGTCTTGTCCGTCATTCCCATCTCCTCGATCACCTCGGAGACTATCTTGTGCACAACTCCGTGGCTGCAACCTGGGCAGTAATGCATCGGAGTGTCGTTCAGCAAGGTAGGTTTCTTATAGACAACCTGTCCTTTCTCGATTATTTCTTCTCTTGTCATTGTGTCTTCAGATTTAGAACAGACGTTTGATCGCATCCACAACCTCGTCCGGATCAGGAATGATGCCTCCGAGACGTCCGAAATGCTGTACTGGGACCTTGCCCTCGACAGCGAGACGGATGTCCTCGACCATCTGGCCGGCGTTGATCTCCAGTGAGAGGATTCCCTTCACCTTTCCGGCGAGTTTCTGGACTTCCTTCGTAGGGAAAGGCCAGAGGGTTATCGGACGAAGAAGACCGACCTTGATGCCCTGACCGCGGGCGATCTCGATGCTCTTCTTCGCGATACGTGCCGCTGAGCCGAAAGCCACGATGGCATATTCAGCATCCTCAAGAAGATATTCCTCGTAGCGGACTTCCTTTTCCTCTATCTCCTTGTATTTCTTCTGGATGCGAAGATTGATGACCTCCATCTCCTCGGAACGGAGCTCAAGGGAAGTGATGATGTTCGGCTTTCTTCCTCCGACACGTCCGGTCGTGGCCCAAGGGCATTCCTTGATGATCTCCTCCTCGGTGCGGCGAGGCTTGAACGGAGGAAGGACAACCTTCTCCATCATCTGCCCGATGGCGCCGTCGGCAAGGATCATCGCAGGGTTACGGTAACGGAACGCGAGTTCAAAGGAAAGGTCCACGAAATCAGCCATTTCCTGAACGGACGCCGGAGCGAGTACAATCAGGTGATAGTCTCCGTGACCGCCTCCCTTGCAGGCCTGGAAATAGTCCGCCTGGCTCGGCTGGATGGTTCCAAGGCCGGGACCTCCACGCATAACGTCCACGACAAGGGCCGGAAGCTCGGCTCCAGCCATATAGGACAAACCTTCCTGCATCAAGCTGACACCCGGGCTGGAAGAAGAAGTCATCACCCTCTTTCCCGTGCAGGCTCCGCCATAGACCATATTGATCGACGAAACCTCGCTCTCAGCCTGGAGGACAACCATTCCGGTGGTCTCCCAAGGCTTCTCGGCGGCCAGAGTCTCAAGGACTTCTGACTGAGGGGTAATCGGATAGCCGAAATAGCCGTCACAACCGCAGCGGATGGCCGCGTGGGCAATGGCCTCATTGCCTTTCATCAATGTGATTTCCTGATCTGCCATAGCTTAGACTGTTTTAAGACGGTAAACGGTTATGCACCCGTCCGGGCAGACAGTGGCGCAGGACGCGCAGCCCGTGCAGGTGTCAGCAAGAACCTCGTGGGCGAAATTGTAGCCCTTACGGTTCACTTCCTTGGTCGTCAGAGCAAGGACATCGAGCGGACAGGCAACGACACAGAGATTGCAGCCTTTGCATCTCTCGGTGTCGACGACGGTCGCCCCTTTCATTTTAGCCATAATACCTTAAATATTTATTGATTGTACATATCCTTGTTGTAGAAATCGAGGATCTCGTTCGCAATCGCATAAGCGTTCGCCGCCGGGCTTTCAGGGTTTATCGCCATTGCCTCCAGATAGTTGTTGATGGCCTTCTGCCAGTCCCCTTTCTTTCTGTGCGCGTTGCCCAGAAGATAGTAGGCCCGGTCGGAAGGCTCCGGAGCGGATGTGATATATTCGTCAAGCAGACGGATCGCCTCGTCAGTCCCGCCTTCTACAAGAATCTTTTCTATCGCCTCTAATTCAATCATCGCCTAATCGATGAACAGACACCAGTTGTGGGTGTCCTCCTCAAGTCCTTTCTGGATGCCGATGATGCGGTTGTAGAGCTTCTCGCTGACCGCTCCACACTTGTCCGGTGAGCCGAAAGTATAGTGGCGTGAAGCCTCCTCACACTCAAGCTGAGGCTTGTCGTCTATCGAGCAGATCGGAGTGATGACCACAGCCGTTCCACAAGAGTTAACCTCATCAAACTCAGCAAGTTCCTCAACCTTAATCGGACGAACCTCCACATTCAATCCCATGTCAGCCGCCACCTTACGGAGACTGTTGTTGGTAATTGACGGCAGCACACTGCCCGAGCGCGGGGTGATGTAAGTGTTGCCCTTGATAGCGAAGAAATTGGACGATCCAAACTCCTCGATGGTCGTCTTCGTGGCCGAGTCAAGGAACAGAAGCTCACGGTAACCAGTGTTGTGGGCGATGTTGTAAGCATGGAGAGACTGTGCATAGTTAGCACCGAGCTTGTAGCACCCGGAACCAAATGTAGAGGCACGATCGTAGTTCCTCGAAATGACCGCGTTTCCTGGGCTGAGACTCTTAGCTCCTGAATATGTCCCTACGGGAGAACACATGACAGCGAACATCACGTCACGCGCCGAATGAATGCCCAACTGCGGGTTGATTCCAATCAGGATAGGACGCAGATAAAGGGATGCTCCACTCGCCTCATACGGAGGAAGATAGTCAATGTTCTCCTTCACGCATTGAACGCACATATTGATGAACATCTCCTCTGAAGGGTACGGCATGTCCAGATAAGTCGCGCTGTCCGCCATTCTCTTGGCATTTTTATCCGGACGAAAAAGTCTGATCCTGCCGTCAACCCCGCGGAACGCCTTCAATCCCTCGAAGCAGGAAGGGGCGTAATGGAATATTCCCGCAAAGCTGTTGAGGCAGATGTTGAAGTTCTCTGTCACGGTAGGTGTCTCCCATTTTCCGTCAATGCAGCGGCTGTACACCAATGCCTTGGTCTGAGTGTAGCTGAAAGACAGCTTGCTCCAATCTATATTCTTCATCATTCGTATTAATTAATCTTCAATAATTCTGTCCTTATTATATGTATGAACCTTTGTCTGGCCGGAAAGGATCATGTAGCCGTTCTCGGCGAGGCTGTTGATCTCGTCCTCTCCCGGAAAGACTTCCACCGGAGCGATGAAGCCGATCTTCGCCTTGATGGCGTCCATCAGCATCTTGCTGTGCGCTATGCCTCCTGTAAGAAGGATAGCGTCGATCTTGCCGTCAGCGGTCGCGGACATCGCCGCGATGTACTTGCAGATGTTCAAAACGTATGCCTTGAGGAAAGTTTGCGCCAGCTCATTGCCGTCATTGGCCATATTCTCGACATCCAGCATACTGTTCGTGCCGAAGTAAGCGACGGCACCGCCGCGTCCCACGAGCTTCTTCTGGATCTCCTCCTTGGTGTACTTTCCGCTGAAGCACATGTCGATAAGCTCGAACGGCGGGCAGCAGCCGGATCTCTCAGGAGTGATTGGGCCGTCTCCGCCAAGGCCGTGGTTGGTGTCGATCACCTTGCCGTTCCTGTGAAGGGAGATGGTCGCACCACCGCCCATATGGGCGACGATCACTGTGACATCATTGGTCTTGTGGCCGTGCTCACGGAGGTAACGCCTCACGATGGCCCTTGAGTTCAAGGCGTGGAACAATGTCTTGCGGGAGAACTCAGGGATTCCACCCATCCTGCACTCCGGCAGCATCTCGTCCGCCATAGGAGGGTCTGCGATGTAGGCCACACACTCACCGAAGCGCGGTGTCAGATGCTTTTCCGCCCGGATCTGGTTGATCTCCTTGGCGACATCGTCCGCCAGAATGGCGCTCAGGTTGCAGGCATGGTTCCCGTCACGGCAGCTTTTCAGGACATCACGCATATCCTGGTTCACGTTATAGACTCCAGTTATAACCGGGACGATAAGCCCGCCGCGCGCCATAACGATGTCCACATCCTCAAGCGGAATGCCTTTGGAGGCCATAAAATCCTTGATGGCCTGATGACGCATATCCGCCTGATCCATTACGGACGGGTATTTGGCGACATCCTCGGCGGTGTGCTCAAGCTTGGTGTCAAAGACCCTGACACCATCTGAAAAGTAGCCCAACTTCGTGGTTGTGGACCCCGTGTTGATTATAAGAATGTTTCCCTTTTGAGGGACTTCTAATGAATTTGTCTTGTTATCCATCGGATGATAAGGCTTTATTACGACCCTAAATATATTACATTTTTTCAACAAGGGCAACTATTTTATCAAATTTCATAACTATTTATGCAGTATCGACAATTATTTTAACAAAAATCAAACGTTTTAAGGTTTAAGAATATATTCACTTGCAGTTTCCGGCGAAAAGCGATTGGCGGCAAAAGTCTCAGCACTGAATATTCATCATAACGGATAATAATTGTAAATTTGCGGTAAAGGAGGAATTGAATATGGACTCATTCAAGGAACTTGCGCAGGCGCGCAGAAGCCACAGGATCTACACCGACGAGCCTGTGAGCGATGAATATGTAAGGACGATTCTCAGGGCTGCCCTTATGTCACCGACGGCGAAGGGGCTCAGGAAATGGAGGTTCGTGGTCACAGACAATAAGGAGAAGATCGAGGATCTGGCCGGCATCAGGACGGCCGGCTCACAGTTTCTGGCAGGCGCTCCGGTGGTAATCGCCGTGCTTGGAGAGCCAGAGGAGCAGGAAATGTGGGTCGAGGATTGCAGCATCGCAGCGGTTTCCATGCAATATCAGGCCGAAGATCTTGGACTGGGTTCCTGTTGGTGCCACATTAGGGGCAGGGAAAGCAAGGATGCCGGGGTGACGGCGGAACAAAAGGTAAGGTCTATTCTGAATATTCCGGAAAAATATTCCGTTCTGTGCCTGATCGCCGTCGGACATCCTGCCGATGAGCGCAAGCCGCAGAACGAGGAAGCCCTCAAATGGGATCAGGTCAGCTATGTTCATTGAGCCGGTGGCCCGGTTCCGGTCGTCGTTCAAGACCAAGTTCGGGATTCCGAGGCAGGCCGGATTGGTTCCGGAGCTGAAAGGTCGGATTGTGTTCGAGCCTCGGTTACGAAGCGCTGACGCTGTGCGGGGGCTGGAAGGGTTTGAATATATCTGGCTGATCTGGGGATTCTCCGGGAACAAGCCACGGCCGGCCGCCGAGACAAGTTCCTCAGTCGCTGAGCGACCATTCCAGGCGACGGTACGGCCGCCGAGGCTTGGCGGGAACGAGAGGATCGGGGTGTTCGCCAGCCGCTCCCCTTTCCGGCCTAACGGACTTGGGCTCTCGTCGGTCAGGATAGAATCCATTGAATATGACGCCAAGGACTCGGACGGGAAACCGATCGGGCCGGTGATCAATGTTCTGGGAGCGGATCTGATGGACGGGACACCGATTTATGACATAAAGCCTTACGTCACTTATGCGGACAGCCATCCGGAGGCGGCATCGGGGTTCGTGGACGGGAAGGAGTGGAATCCGCTGAAGGTTGTGTTCGCCCCTTCGGTCACAGAGCCTTTCGAAGTAGCCGGATGGACGAAAGCCGATGTTGCCGCCCTGGAAGAGGTGTTGGCGCAAGACCCGAGGCCAAGTTACCAAAACGACCCCGACAAAGTCTACGGAATGATATTCAATGACTTGGACGTAAGGTTCAAGGTCGATAGTGATGTCCTGACCATTGTCGAAATCAAGCATCCGAAGGCCGAAGGCTGATCAACAGACACAAACAAAACGAACGAGAACAAATGAAGCAATACCCGTGACCTGCCACAGGAATGAAATCACTTACGAGGAGCAGCCTGACGGTTCCTACAGGAAACACATCGTCCGCCGCTGCGTCGGCGCTCCACACAGCTGTCAGGCTGGCGCCCCTTTACGGGCATGTGTTCTATGGTCAGGACGCATCCGCAAGCGCGGTGCTTGCAAACCAGCTTATCACGGACAGAGAAGGTACGGAGGCCGTCGAGCATAAAAAGCAAGAGCATCTTCGTGAACTTTATGCACAGTCTTCACAGAAAAAGGCCGTTCACAAGCCCGTCGAACCGTTCCCGGCCTTCAGTTTCATTAAGGGGGAACCATTCGGGAACATATCGGGGAAGAGGCTCGGCATAGAGGAAGTGGAGCCGTTCTTTGACTGGAATATGTTCGCTGCGATCTGGGGAATAAAAAGTGGAACAGGACACGACGAACTGAGGAAACTCCGTGCCGACGCACATAAGGAAATTGATAGACTAAAGAACGGAAACGCTTGTCGGATAACCATTTCGGCAAGGTTTGACGGATGTCATAGCGAAGGGGACGACATTGTCTCCAAAGATTTCCGGCTGCCGATGCTCCGGCAGGAAGGCGAACGGTCACTGGCCGATTTCGTTCCGCCTAAGGAATATGGGTTCGAGTCGCCTATGGGGATGTTCGCGATTTCCGTGCGCACCGAATCACATCCATCCGGATGCGACTGTCCGGCTTGCGGCACGGAATACGGGCCGATGCTTACCAGGGCCGTACGGCTGACTCTCGCGGAGGCGGCGTCAGAATGGCTGAGCAGGCATATTCATAAAGAATTGCCATCAGAGTTCAGCGGGGCGAAGGTCATCAAGCCTGCGGCGGGGTATTCAAGTTGCCCGGACCACACGCTCAAGCGGGATATTCTTAGGTTGCTGCCTGAATCAGAGAGGCTTGGCATCACGCTGCTGGACAGTTGCGCTATGATTCCGGACGCCAGCATCTGCGGACTCATATTCATTCATCCGGAGGCCACCTATCCTGAAATCCGCCGCGTCAGCCAGAAGGCGATTGATGAATATGCCCGCAGGCGTGGTATGTCAGATTCCGAGAAGGCGCGCTTCCTGGGGCATCTGCTTTAGTACGCCATGTTCCACATGGCATTCTGGGCCGCTCCGCTCTTGGAGGCGTCCATCTTGCCGAAGTTCCATGTGAAGGAGAGGATGATCCTGCGGCCGAGCACATTGGTGTAGGAGTTCTGGACGTAGTCATCCTGCACGGTACGCATCAGTGACCTTGCGCTGTCGAGCAAGTCCTGAGCGGTAAGGGTGATATTGAAAGACTTTATGTTCTTTCCGACACTGAAATTCCAGCGGACATAGTCATCATTATAACCGGAACCATAACCTCGCAGGATTCTATAGGAGAAATCAGACTGGAACTCAAACTCGTGAGGTGATGTGTAGGATGGACTTATTCCAAAATTTGTATCCCAAACATCTGTATCCGCCTTTGAATCCAGGGAATATCTTGATTTTGAATTATTAACCCCTGACCCGAGTTGCAGAGAGAAGCGTTCGAGATTCAAGGTTACCATCATACTAATATTCGTTCTGACACTTCGTGTCAAGCTTTCCTGAAAGCCGCTCTGTCCGGAGTAGAAAAGGTTTCCGGAAGCGTCTCCCCAGAATTTGCTCATAAAGTCGGTGTAGTCAAAAGAGTCAAGGTCGATCTCAAGATTGTCGAGAGTGCCTTTGCTTTGATAACTTACAGATCTGGTGACACCAAATCCACCATTGACGGAGAGTTGCAGTTTACCGTCCTTTGACAATGGGGTGAAGAAATTAAAGTCGGAGCTGTAACTATAGGAAGGTTTCTTAGTGTTCACCGGAATCGAATATCTGACGCTGTTCTCATCAAACCAAATGGCTGACACCTGCGAATTGGAGGAATAATCTCCGAACAGCCATCCATTGAACCGGGCTTTCCCCCAAGAGCCCCTGTAGGTGGTGGTCACAGATTCTTTTGTAACCGGTTTAAGGTAAATGTTTCCGGCCGTGATCCTTGTCGGATTGACAATGTTGAATGTCGGCACAATGCTGGCGGAAGAAGGTCTGGCCGTTCTGCTGGACAGTCTGAAATACACATTGTTGTTCTTGTCGGAATATCTCACGTTCACGAAAGGCGAAAGCGTTGTCTGCCACTCGTCAACCCCAGTCTTGGTGTCAAGCCCGAAAGAGCGGGCGTAGTTCTCGTTCTTGTAGAGCCTTGCCTGACCACCGAACTGCACGTTGGTCTTTCCCTTGTTGTACTGAGCCAGAATCTGCCCCACATTGGAGAAATAGTAGTTGTCCGACACAGACGAGTAGTAGTCGTTGGCCGATCCGTCAGCATTGGACGCGTCACTGGTTGACTTCCTTACACTATAGCGCGAGCTCAATGTCGCGGACAGCGCCCAGTTCTTGCCGAACGGCTCGACGTATTTGAGCGATCCGCCTATGTCACTGTAACTGCCGTCCTTGTCGTAAATCAGATCACGAATGTCCTCTTTGCCTGAAGAAGCGAACGTTGTTTTTGAATATTCTGTCGATTTTCCGTCATTCGCACTCAAAGTGTAGTCAAGATCAAGGGTCAACGCGCGTTTATCTTTGCCGAGTTTCTTGATTCCGGCGCTCAAATCACCTCCGGTGGAGATTCCACTCTTCTTTGAAAATGTGTTTGACACCGAACGGTTTCTCTCAACACCTTCCATAAGCGACTGTGTGTTGCCAGTGGAAGTGTTGTTGTAGTCATACCAGGAAAAGTATGGCTCAAAGTAAAGTGATGTCTTCTTCCTGTTTTTCTTTTTGAACTCGGCTCGCACACTGAACTTGTCCAGATTGCCGTTCTCAACCTCGTCTGAAGTGTCGAAAAGGTCGCCATCCTCCTTGAATGAAGTCCGGTCAGTCCTCGAACGCTTGTCCACGTTCTCTGATGAGTAAACAACCGAAGCATCTGTGGTGAAGCCTTTTATCACATCCGAGTTCAAGTTCGTCCCCACCTGCCATCTTCTGTGCATGCCATTGTACGGCAACGACGGGACATCGCTCTCATTACCGTCATACATGACCAGCATCCCGGATCCGGGAGCCATGAAGTTGTAGCCGTTGGCTATGGTCGTGAGCTGGTTCCTCTCGCCGTAGGCCGAGACCATCGCGGAGCCGCTGAAGAGCAGATCCTTCCTTTCCTTGAATCCGTTGTCATCCTTGCCTGAAGCTGTCGTTCCTCCCGAGAGTTTGGCGTTGCCGAACCATCCGCTCTTATATTCCTCCTTCAACTCCACATCCATCACCTTCTCCTTGTCCCCCTTGATGCCGGTGAACTCGGCGGACTCGGACTCCTTGTCGATGACCTTCACCTTGTCAACGATCCGGGCCGGAAGGTTGTCGAGAGTGGCCTTGTTGTCCCCAAGGAAAAACGTCCTGCCTCCGACCGTTATCTTGCTGACTTCCTTGCCGTTGACCTTGACGGTTCCGTCCTCGCCGACCTCCACGCCTGGCATCTTCTTCAGCAGATCCGCAAGGTTGTCGTTGGACATCACCCTGAACGAGGAGGCGTTGTAGACGAGGGTGTCCCCTTTCATCTCCATCGGAGTCCCGACCGCGGAGACAGACGCCGCCTTCAGCATCTTGTCGTCCGGTCTCATCAGGATCGTCTTCGCGTCATAGTTGCCACGGACATAAATCTTCTTATAGACAGGTCTGTAGCCGAGATATTCAATGCAAAGCAGATGCTCTCCTTTCGCCACTTTCTTCAACTCAGCCTTGCCGAGCGTGTCCGTCAGGGCGAAACTGGTGATGACCGTGTCCTTAGGATGCCTGAGATACGCCGAAGCGAACGCGATAGGCTCCCGCGTCAGCGAGTCAAGGACCTGCGCCTTCACCGTGAATGAAGTGCGTCCGAACATATCATCAGATATGACGATCTGCGCATCAAGCCTGGCTGTAAAAGACGCGGCGAAAAGCAAGGCGAGCGCGATGTATATTCCTTTCATCTAATTAAGCGGCAACAGAAATAACCCTCTATTTATGAATATGAACGCTTATTTGACGGGGATGCTGCGGCCCGGTTTTCCGAAACTCAATTTGGCCTCAACCTCGCGGATGTCGTCATCCGAGAACTTGATAGTCCATTTCGGCATCGTCATCAGTTCGAAAAGCGCGGCCTCGGTCATCGGAGCCGTGTAACGTATGCGGATGCATGGCTCCAGATCATCGTTAAGGGTGAGGTATGTTCCCAGAACCCCTTCATGGGAGGACAGATGGTTGCTGAGGAATGGCATCCCTCTCTTCACGATAGGCTTCTCGTAGTTGCGGTCAACAATCTCGTACCACCACTGGGCCGTGTCAAGATTGGTTTCACGGGCATACTCAGCGGCAAACTGGTCGAACATCATCCTTAGGTAGTCCGGAGTGGAGATCATGGTGCTTCCCTTCTCCAAACGGATGAACTTGAATCCGAGATCAATCGTCTTGACCCCGCCGCCGTGAACCGGCATCTCAAGGGTCTTCTTCTCGACAATATTCTTAAACCACGCCTCGTCCAGATCCTCGTCAGGCGCCATGTACACTTTGACGATGAGAGGGCACTCGTAGATGGACTCCAGACCGAATATCTTCTTTTCCGTGAGTCTCATCTGCATTCCGAGGTAGTTGAGGTCGAGTTTGTCGAACATCTTTTCCGTCCTGATGGTCACGCACTTGAGCGAGTCGTATTGCTCCGGCTCCAGGCTGTTGACCCTGAACTTGGAAGGGACGAAGATCAGAGCCTCGACCTTCGCGGCGTCGATGGCGTTGGCGTCATAGGTGACCACGACCGTGTGGCTTCCGACGAATGTCCTGACTCCATGGACTCCCGCCACCTTCTCCATCCTGGCCTTGAAGGCCATCGAACTGCCGAAGCACTTGACCGACTTGAGGCCTTCCATCCTGACCGTCTCCAGTTTCATTCCCGGTTCTATCCCCCACTTCTCGTCGATTGTAGGCACCTCGAACTTTCCTCCGATGATGAACGCTATGGCGACAGCCAAGACAGTCAGTACCGCAGGAATATACTTGGCTGACTTGCAGCGTTTTCCATCAACCTCCTTTCTTACGCCGACACTGAGGGCGCCAAGAGGGCAGGAGGCGACACACTCGCCGCAAAGGGTGCAGTCAACAGAATTGACCTTGCCTTCAAATGACGGGACATCAATATTATAAGGACAGTTCTTCTGGCAGAGGCGGCAGTTGCCGTTGCATTTGCCGTTGTCGATAACCACGCCGAGCAGCTGCGGCTTTGGCCTTCCGCAAAGGATCTCCAGCAGGTAGCCGAGCAGACACATGGCTCCAAGCAGCCAGACCCAAGGCAACTGTAGTCCGAGAAGGTCAAGAATCCACCACACACCCACCAGCACGACCATCCACACCCAGAATTTGAGGGAGTTGCAGATCGCTCCGAGCGGGCAGATGTACTTGCACCAGAACCTGTCCACAAAAAGACCGGGGATAAGCACAAGCGCCAAAGCGGCGACGGACATCCAAAGCGTGATCTCACCCTTGAATCCCGTGGCCGTGGCGTAGTACGGGTCGAAATTCTTGCAGAAGAGCTCGCTTGCGGTCAATGTCATGTAGAAGGTGATGAACAGAAGCACGTACTTCACGATCCTCAGCACCTTGTCGGCGACACTGCGCTCATTGATGTTGAAGGCGTTGAACCCGATGGCCTGCCTGAGTTTCTTCAGAAGATCCTCCACCGTTCCGACGGGACAAAGATAGCCGCAGAACAGCTTGCCGAGAAGCACGACTGCCGCCGCGAGGACAACACCCATCGCGATCTGCATGCTTGTCATCGAGCAAGGCAATGAACCGTTGGCGAAATAGGTTCCCAATGCCTCCAGGCCGCCGAAAGGGCAGTATTTTTCCGGATCCGGAGCATTCATGTCAGTGAACACGAGCGAAGCGAGTCCGCTCAAGAAGAAAACCAGCAGCGCCAGCACTCCCCACTGGAGAAGATACTTCGGCCAATTGGACTTGAAGGTAGATTTCTTTGCCATATCAATGTGTCATTTATCGTCACGGACATCGTACCCTTCGGCACTCATCTCTAATTTTGCGAATATACAATTAAAATCCTTCAAAGCACACATTTCCGAAGCTAAATAATCATTAACGCTTACTAAATTATGGCAAATCAACAGAACGAACGCAAAACCGGACAATCGGGCGCGATCCTGCATCATATATTCGGGAATAATTTGGAATATCGACTTAATTTCCTACATTTGCCCGCTACATTTAATAACACTATTTTTAGATAGCTTATGTTCAAGATTCTTGAAAGAGTGATGCTGACTCCAAACATCTGCAAGATGGTGGTGTCGGCTCCAAGGATTGCCGAGGCCGCCAAACCTGGGCAGTTCCTGATTGTCCGCTCCGACGAAAAGGGCGAACGCATACCACTTACCATCAGTGACTACGACAGGGAGAACGGCACGGTGACCATCGTCACCCAGCTCATAGGAGCGTCATCGGCCGCGATCATCTCCAAGGCCGAAGGCGAGTTCTTCAGCGATGTCGTGGGACCTCTGGGCAACCCTTCCGCCTTCGTTGACAAGACGGATGAGGAGCTGAAAGGCCAAAGGTACATATTCATCGCCGGCGGTGTCGGCACCGCTCCGGTCTACCCTCAGGCTAAATGGCTGCACGAGAGAGGCATAGCGGTCGATGTCATCATCGGAGCGAAGACCAAGGATCTTCTTATCTACAAGGAAGAGCTGGCCTCCGCCTGTGACAACCTCTACCTTTGCACTGACGACGGTTCGGAAGGATTCCACGGAATGGTCACCGGCCTGCTTGAGAAACTGGTCAATGAGGGTAAGGAATATACCCAGGCAGTGTCAATCGGCCCTATGATCATGATGAAGTTCTGCACCCTGACCTGCAAGAAACTCGGCATCCCTGAGGACGTGAGCCTGAACATGCTGATGGTGGACGGCACGGGGATGTGCGGTGCATGCCGCGTGACCGTGGCCGGAAAAGTGAAATTCGCTTGCGTGGACGGTCCTGAGTTCAACGGCTACGACGTTGATTTCGACGAGGCCATGAGGCGTCTCGGACAGTACAGGCCCGAGGAGACGGAGGTTAAATCTAAAATGGGAATATAATGGCACAGAGAATACCAAGAGTACCGGTACGCGAGCAGGATCCGAAGGTACGCGCGCATAATTTCGAAGAGGTCTGCTACGGCTACAACCTTGAGGAAGCCACGACAGAGGCCTCACGCTGTCTCCATTGCAAGAATCCCCGCTGTGTGCAGGCCTGCCCTGTCAGCGTGAAGATTCCTGAATTCATCGCCAAGGTGGCCGCAGTTGACATCGCCGGAGCCGCCGCCATCATCGCCGAGGACTCCTCCCTTCCAGCCGTCTGCGGACGTGTCTGCCCGCAGGAGAGTCAGTGCGAGGGCAGCTGCATCCTCGGTGTCAAGGGTGAGCCGGTGGCCATCGGAAAGCTGGAAAGGTTTGTGGCGGACTACTCTGCCACGACCGGCGCCAATCCTGTCGAGGCGCCAGCCGCTCCGACCCCTGGCCGCGCGAAGGTTGCCATCATCGGTTCCGGCCCTGCAGGCCTGGCCTGCGCCTCCGACCTCGCCAAGAAAGGCTACGATGTCACGATCTTCGAAGCCCTCCACAAGGCCGGCGGTGTGTTGGAATATGGCATCCCTGAGTTCAGGCTTCCTAAGGACACCGTCCTCAAGCGCGAGATCGACGCTGTCAAGGCGCTCGGAGTCAAAATAGAGACAGATGTGATTGTCGGAAGGACGGTCACCATCGACCAGTTGATGGACAAGGAAGGCTTCAAGGCCGTGTTTGTCGGCACGGGAGCCGGTCTGCCGAAATTCATGGGCATTCCGGGCGAGAATCTCAACGGGGTTTTCTCCGCCAATGAGTTCCTGACGAGAAACAACCTTATGAAGGCTTTCCGCGAGGACTACCTGACCCCGATCCACGCTGGCAGAAAATGCTGCGTTGTCGGCGGAGGTAACGTGGCTATGGATGCCGCGAGAACAGCCCTGAGGCTTGGCGCCGACACCACCATAGTCTATCGTCGTACCGAGAACGAGCTTCCTGCAAGAAAGGAGGAGGTTCATCACGCCAAGGAAGAGGGCATTGACTTCCAGATGCTTACCAACCCGGTTGAGATTCTCGGTGACGAGAAGGGCTGGGTAAGGGCGATCAAGTGCATCAGAATGGAGCTCGGTGAGCCTGACGCAAGCGGCCGCCGCTCCCCTGTCCCGATTCCGGGATCCGAGTTCGAGATCCCGACCGAGACCGTGATCATGGCTCTTGGAACTGCTCCGAATCCGTTGATCGTCAACACGACGAAGGGACTTCAGGCCACACGTCGTGGCGGGCTTGAGGCTGATGCCGAAGGCCGCACGACCAGAGAGGGCATATTCGCCGGCGGTGATGCCGTCACCGGTGCCGCGACAGTGATCCTCGCGATGGGTGCGGGGCGCAAGGCAGCGGCGGCGATTGATGAATATCTCAGTTCCAAGTAACTGAGATATACTTCACCCCCAGTCCCTACGGGACAGCCCCGGTGGGGCACGGGGAAAGGATTCCCCGAATCCCCTTCGGTCGCTACGCGCTTCGCGCACGATTCATCCAACCCCCAGTCCCTACGGGACAGCCCCGGTGGGGCACGGGGAAAGGATTCCCCGAATCCCCTTCGGTCGCTACGC
>OIWT01000281.1_pt1 | contig 74809 bp, 51 predicted proteins | sample 1587701 | NCBI WGS metagenome assembly OIWT01 (sample SAMEA3888904, study PRJEB22519) | human gut metagenome | biome: human gut; feature: human-associated habitat; material: faeces | place: Denmark | collected 2009
AGTGCAGGCTGCACTCTTGAGGAGCAAAAGAGGCCGAAAGTGTTACCGAAGGCATTCGAAGCAAGCCTAAACTGCATAGTTCCGAAATAAAATAGAAATGAACATCAGAATTGAACAACCCAAAGACTACCGAGAGGTAGAGAACCTCACCAGAGAGGCATTCTGGAATACTTACAGACCGGGCTGCACAGAGCATTACGTGCTTCACAAGTACCGTGAGAACCCGGACTTCATCCCCGAGCTCGACTTCGTGATGGAGGAGGACGGGAAGATCATCGGGCACGTGATGTACTCCAAGGCCACCATCGTCCGCGAGGACTGCGGGACCAACGCTGACGGAAGCGTGAGCTTTGACTACTGCCAGTACTGCTATAAGGACGGCAAGTTCCTCCAGGACTGCACGATGGACGAGATGATATATCACTGCTCGCGGTTTGTCGATGAGGTGAACAAGCATATTCCTGAGCCAATCACCCGGGAACAGTACAAGGATCAGATGCGGCAGTATTTCCCGCTTCTGAAACGGTGGAGGCGCTTCGACAAGCTCAGCGACCGCAATTAGCATGGTCACTGAGCCTGTCGAAGTGACCAATGGTAAAAGCCGGCATGGCTGATAACCGCCTGGTCTTCATGCAAAAACATACTGTCCTGGTACCTGTTACGGCACCAGGACAGAATGTTTTACGCTCATATTCAAGGCGTTAAGCGCCACGACAGATTCTAGTTGCCCACCGGGCGGATGACGAATCCGAACTCACGCTCGGTGGCCGGGATGAGGTACTGGTCCAGAGGAATTGTCCCCCAGGAATTAATGCCACCCACACCCATCTGCCTGAGGTCGAAGTTGACGTATGTCGTGCCGTTGGCGCGGTCGTTCTCGTGCGCCTTGGCCTTAAGGTTCAGGGAATGGCGGGCCTCGCCGTTCTGGGTGTTGGTCTTGTTGGCACGCTTCGGAGTACCGTTCTCAAGGCAGTCCAGATCCCTCATCGAGAACGGAAGGGCGGAGGCGGAGAACCTCTCGTCAGCGGTGACCTCAAGGCCGGTGCCGTTTGAGTCAAGGAGACGGAAATATCTCAGGCCGGTCTTCGTGCCGGACTCCTGAGTGCGGACATAGCCGTAGTGGTACTGGTCGTTGACACTCTGCACATAACGGCCGACAACGGCGGCGGAGTTCCTGTCGGAGTAGTTCTCCCAAGGGCCCTTGCCGTAGAAATCCACGGTGGTGAAACGGCCCGGCATCGCGAACTTCATTCCGAAACGCATAAGAGCCGGAGCCTTGGCCAGACCGCCGGCTTCCTTCATCGTCTCTGTCGCCTTGATGCTTCCGTCAGGGAATATCTCGTAGAACATCCTCACGGTGGCCGCCCCGCCGGCTATTGGTTCATATTCAGCGGACAAAGCCATAAGGCCGACACCATCGGTCGCCTTGTCAACAACAAGCGAACCGGCTTTCAGTTTATAGACAGGATAACGCCAGGTGTTGTACATCTCGCGGATCGTCACCGCACCCATATCGTTCTCGTTAGGTGCGCGGGCGAACTCCGGAGTCAACGGCTCGGACAGCATCTGGACACCGTTCACGGTGTAACCGGTGAGGAATCCTGTGGCCTTGTCGAACGTAGCGGTCCAGTCGCCGACACGGTCAGCCTGCGTGCCGGCGAAAGCGAAGGAGCCGGAGAACACATAAGCGTCGGCGGTCTCGTTGTGAGCCAATGACTTGCCGCTAACTGAAGCGGATCCGGCGACGAAAGCGGCACCTGACTTTTCCCTAAGCATAATCTGGTCATAAGCCACCTCGGTTCCGGCCGGAAGCACACCGTCGGCAGTCTTGAGGACATACGAAACGTTAAGGAATATGTCAGCGTCAGCCTGAGGGATGGTCTTGAAGCCAAGGTCCACAGTCTCGGTCTTCCGCGGGGCGATGTTCAGGTTCTCAACGACTCCCGAGGACACGGCCTCACCGTCAACGGAAATATTCCAGAGCATCCGATACTGGCTCAGATCCTTGAAGAAATATTCATTGTAAACGTTCACGCGGCCCTGGCCTGCAAGTGATGTATGAATATTCCTGTGCTGGTAGCGGACCTCGTAGGCGTGAGGGTGCAGGGTCCTGTCGGCGGCGATGACGCCGTTGCAGTTGAACGAGCCGTCCGAAGGATCATATTCATTGAAATCACCACCGAACGCGAAGATGTGGTCGGTTCCGCCCTCGTTGGACGGCCAGCGGAGCGCCTGGTCAACAAAATCCCAGATGAAGCCGCCCTGATAGTTAGGATACTTGCGGATGAGGTCCCAATATTCCTTGAAATTTCCCATCGAGTTGCCCATCGCGTGGGCATATTCGCACTGTATCAGCGGTCTGTCAGGGTTTCCTTTTGCGAAATCCTCACACCACTTCGGAGAGGCATACATCGGGCAGATGATGTCGTTCTGGCTGGCCTTCTCGGCTCTTTCGTACTGAACCGGTCTGGTAGGATCATTCGCTTTGAGCCAGTCGTAGCAGGCGACGAAAGTATCGCCGAATCCGGCCTCGTTGCCAAGGCTCCAGACAATAACCGACGGGTGGTTGAAGTCTCTTCGCATCATCCTCTGGTCACGGATGAGGTGGGCGGCCTTGTAATCCGGTCTCTTCGCCAGAGTCTTGTCGCCGTACCCCATTCCGTGGGACTCGATGTTGCCCTCATCCACCACATAGAGGCCGTACTTGTCGCAGAGGGCGTACCAGCGAGGGTCATTCGGATAATGGCAGGTGCGCACTGCGTTCATATTCAGTTCCTTCATTATGCGGATGTCGTTGATCATGTCCTCCTCGGAGACGACATAGCCCTTGTCGGCGTTCATCTCGTGGCGATTCGCGCCCTTGATGAGGACAGGCTGGCCGTTGACAAGCAGCTGGCCGTTCTTGATCTCGACAGTTCTGAATCCGAAGTCGATGGACGTGCTTTCCACAACGTTCTTCCTGTCGGAGGCCGTCACTTTCAAAGTGTAGAGGTTCGGGATCTCAGCGCTCCAGAGATCAGGATTCTGAACCATTCCATTCAGGATGGCCTCCCCTTTTACCGGAGTCGCCTCCCTGTAAGCCACCTGGTTGCCGTTCCTGTCGATGACGGCGACACGGACGTTCCTCACGCCCTTGGTGACCTTCGCGTTGACAGTGAAGTTCCCGTCCATCCCGGCGATGATGTTCACATCCTCGATGCGCTCCCTCTCGCGGGTATAGACATAGACCCCGCGGGCTATTCCGCTGAGCCTCCAGAAGTCCTGGTCCTCAAGATACGAGCCGTCGCACCAGCGGAAGATCTCAAGGGCGATGAGGTTCTCGCCTGCCTTGACGTACTTGGTCAGGTCGAAGCGGGCCTCCAGCTTGCTGTCCTCGCTGTAGCCGACCATCTTTCCGTTGACCCAGACACGGACGTTGGAGGTGGCGGAGCCGATGCAGAGGCAGATCTGTTTCCCGATCCACGACTTGTCAACGTTGAACATGCGGCGATACTGACCGACGTAGTTGTGCTCAGTCGGAGGGTACGGAGGATTGTTCTCGTAGTGCCCCCTCCAGGCGAAGCCGACGTTAAGGTAGATCGGGTCGTTGTACCCGTTCAGCTCCCACATTCCAGGGACCGGGATCGTGCCCCAGTCCGTGTCGTTGTAGTCCACGGCCTCGAAGCCTTTTGTGCGGCCCTCGATGGTCTCGTTCCATTTGAACTTCCAGACTCCGTTCAGAGTCAGGGTCTTCTGCTGGTCGGTGACAAAGGTGGCGGCCATCGGCAGGCGGTTCTCCTCGAACACGTTAGGATCCTGCCAAGGCTCCATCTTGTCGTTCTTGCCCGCAAAAAGCGGGGTTGCGGCTAAGGCTGCCGCCAGAATCAGTAGTGTTTTTTTCATATTCGATAATATAACTATTCACTTTATTATGGTCACTTCATTCTAAGCCGCTATCTGCGCAGCAATGTCACTGTTCCGTCCATTGTGGAGGCGAGAATGTAAGTCACTTCCCCTTCGCTCCAGACCTCCATCGGATTCACAAGCGCGATGGAGATCTTGCGGGCCCAAAGCCTGCTGCCGTCCTCAGCGCCAAAGCCAATTATGTTGCCCTTGTCTGTCGGCATAATCACCTCATTTCCAATGCGGACGATCGAAGTCGGCGAAATCTCGTACCCAGCCCCAGTCTCAGCGCACCAATCCACCTCAAGGCTCGCCGCATCCACGGAAGTAATTGTGTGCCACATAGATTTGCAATAGACCTTCTTCCCGTCCGGCGAGACACCTACCGCCTCACGAGCAGACTTCTCATAATGCCGGAGTTCCTTTCCGGTCGCCGCGTCAAGCGCATAAAGCCTCCTGTCCGGAACAGCTATGAATATCTTCCCTGATGCCTTGACTGGCCACACGGCCGCCGGGGAGTACATCCTCGAAGGCTTCTCGCATTTCCACTCCCATTGGAGCGCACCAGTCTGAGGATCAAGCGAATAAAGTCTGTTTCCCCAAGTGCCGAACACAACCTGATCCCGATCGACATAGGCGCGGCACTCAACGAATCCCTGCACGTCTGAATATGTCCACACAGCCTTTCCGGTCTTCAAGTCAAGGGCCCTGAAGCAACCGTCCGAAGCGCCGACATAGACCCTGTCATTGAATATCACAGGACTGCCCAGCACGGATTTCCTTGCGGCATATTTCCAGATCGTCCTTCCGTTTTTGGCGTTCAGCGCATAGACGTTGCCGTCGGTGCAGCCGAAGACAAGGTATTTTCCCTGCACGGCCGGAGTCGAGAATATCTTGCCCGGAAACTTCTTCGTCCATATTCGCTTGCCGTCCTTGACGCTTACGCAGCGCACATTGCCGGAAGCGGTGGTGTACCAGGCGCGGTTTCCATTTCTTGCGAAGCCAGCGACTATATTGCTGTCATCCTTCAGCTTCCAGACCTCCTTGACAGGGCTGTCGCCATTGACATCGTAGCGCATCCACGGGTATGATGCCGGCAGGCCGTCGGCATCGTATGTCACGGTGTCCTTCACCTCTGTCAGTTTCCTCGTGTACCAAGGCTCCATCTGCACAGTCGTGGATCCATAAAGTCTTCTTTCAGAGACGGTCACACTGTCGTTCTGGATTGTGAACACATTGTAGCCCGGCTGCCTTCCGGCCGTCAGAGTCGAGCGGTCAAGAACGCCCGGCAGACCGTCATAATCCAGCGCCACATTCCTGTGCCAGTGTCCTCCAATCTCGAACCGAGTGCCGATCCTCTTGAGCTCACGCGTCACATCAAAATAGTTGAGCACCGATGTGTCCTGCGGGTAATGGTTTATGAATATCGTCTTCTTTCCCGGCTTGAGGCCTTTGAGCCATTCCATACTCTCCTGAGGAATCAGCGCGGGAGCCATCCTCATATCCGGCCCGCAGTTGCAGCCGATGAACCGCCAACCCTTGCACTCAAACTCGTAGTTTTCGTACCCGAACACCTTCAGGAAAGTGTTGCATCCACTCTCCGACCATTTGGCGTCATGGTTTCCAGCCACGACATAGTACTTGTACCTGAGCGAGTCCAACATCTGCTTCACCGCCGCGATCTCCTCGTCAGTCCCGAAGTCCGTCAAATCACCGCCTATCAGGACGAAATCCAACCCGTCCAATGTGTTGACATCCTTGACACAACGGCTGAGGTCCTTTACGGAACCGCTTCCAGCCGAATAATGCAGATCAGTCAGGAACGCGAACTTGACCGGCGACTCCTGCGCCACAGCCACCGCCGCGGACACCCACACGGCAGCCATCAATGACATTATCTTTCTCATATTCATTTTAGCATCATTTATTTCAATTTCTGTTCTCGGTCGCTGAGCCAACTGTTGCCAAACATCCAGCCATCGAGCTTATAGTCACCGCATTTGCAGTCGCCGAGCCTGTCGAAGCGTCCTTCACCGACATCCTTCCACAATTGTCACTTCGACAAGCTCAGTGACCGTGTATATCGCTTTGGCGGACTCTATAACCGAACCAGCCAGCCACGTTTTTCAACACGCCAGCCTACAAATTTACTTAATTATAAGGAATATTCAACCAGCCCGTCATCATATTCCAAAGTTTTTCCAACCGTTTTAGGGCAGAAATATTTGCGGATAACAGAAAAAGCGTTATCTTTGCATTCCCAATCAACGGTGCTTTGGCCGAGCGGTTAGGCACAGGTCTGCAAAACCTGCTACAGCGGTTCGATTCCGCTAGGCACCTCTGGAAAAGCCTTTGACGAATTATTGTCAGAGGCTTTTTGATATACATACGAGTTGACCACAAAATATAGCCAATCGATAATTGTCAGCATATCCAGTCAATGACACATTGCATATAATTATCTTAATATTAGTGCGATACGCCAAAAGATAGTCAATTCCCAAATTTGCCCGTCTTTCTTTAAAAGCAGGAATATGACGGAAAAACGCTCGTAAAGAAATCATTGCCCTTCTAAAAGCGCGATTTACACAAAGTAACGCCTGTGAAATAGTTCGTTTAACAGACAATGCAGGCTCCACAGACTATTCCACAATATGCCCATAGCACTCAGGTGTGCGAACATATTCACACCTGGAAGAGCAATTCACTGGCTATCAAGCCTATGGTGTTCCAGGTGCGTCTGGTTTCTCGCACTTGGAAGTCCGGAACACCAATAGAACACTCTGTACGGGAGGTGGGGAACGGTGATTCGGTCATAACGGTCTATGCCTATGGTTACCGTAGAATGCAACGACTTACATATGTCAGCGTATGGGGTGGCGATGGAAGATCACATCAAGTGCCCGTTTATCGGGATGAATACATAAGCGTCACAGGACAAGGAAGCATCCGCATACGAGAGGATATTGATTTTGAGGATAGCGCGATCGGCCAGCGCGAACGTTTGGATCATATCAACACAGTACTGGACAGTGCGAACCTGAACATCTACAGAAGACACATAGCGCCTAAAGTGTAATGTACTTTAAGCAGAGTACCAACCGAAGGCCAAGCAGCGTTTTGGCAGCGTGGCAGATAACTAGCTGATAATCAAAAGAAAACACAAACTCCTGGTACAGGATTCGGCACCAGGAGTTTATTTAATCAGTTGATTGTCAAAGGCGTAAATGCCACGTCATTCAGCGGTATCTGATGACATCATCGCTACTCCACGTAGAGAAGGAGTCCCTTGAGGTACTCGCCTTCCGGGTGGTAGATGTTGACGGCGTGGTCAGCGGGCTGGTTCAGACGATCGAGGATACGGACGCTGCGGCCGGTCTGGGCGGCGGCGGAGAACACGGCGAGGGCAAAGGCCTCCTTGTCAACGACTTGCGAGCAGCTGAACGTGAAGACCAAGCCTCCGGGAGCGACCTTGGAGATCGCGGCGGCGTTCAGACGCTGATAGGCACGGAGGGCGTTGTTCAGGGCACCTCTATGCTTGGCGAATGCCGGAGGATCCACGATCATCAGATCGTACTTGTCCTCTGGGACGTTGCGCAGGAACTCGATGGCATCGGCGCAATAGCCTGTGTGTCGGGATGGCTCGAAACCGTTCAGGAACATATTCCTTTCTACCATATCGATGGCCTTGCGGGAGCTGTCCACGGAATCAACGTGAACTGCGCCGGCGCCGAGGGCATAGACGGAGAAGCCTCCGGTGTAGCAGAAGAGGTTCAGGACGTTGCGGCCTCGGGAATATTTCCCGATAAGGGCCCGGTTCTCCCTTTGGTCGAGGAAGAAGCCGGTCTTCTGGCCTTCGGTCCAGTTGACAAAGAATTTATGGCCGTTCTCAAGGACGATCTGCTCGTCATCGGAGAAGCTCTCGGAGCGGTAAAGGTAGCCGTCAACAAGGTCGAGGCCGGCCTTGAACGGGGCGGTGCCGGAACTTTTGTCATAGACTGCCTTCAAGGACGGGCCATAGACGGATTTCAGGGCCTCGCAGATCGCGCCTTTCGCACGGAACATTCCTACGGAGTGGGCCTGCATAACGCAGACGCCATCGTAATAGTCTATAATCAGGCCGGGGAGACCGTCGCCTTCGCCGTGGATAAGGCGGTAGCAGTTGGTGAGGGCGGGTTCTCTGACAAGGCCAGTCGCTTCGACAGGCTCAGCGACCGAAGAAACTGGCTCAGCGACCGGAGAGACAGGCTCAGCGACCGGAGAAACTGGCTCAGCGACCGGAGAAACAGGTTCAGCGGCCGAAGAAACCGGGCAGGCCAGTCCAACGGCGACACGTACCCGGAGCGCCCGGGCGATCATATTCTTCCAAAAGTCTGGCGAAAGGACATCCTCGCCGGCGAAACTCAGCACACGGACGGCGATAGATCCTATCTGATAGTGCCCGTAAGCCAGAAAATCCCCGCCCTGAGAGAACACACCGACGATGTCACCTTCAGCCGGCTCGCCGACAATCTGGGCGATGGCACCAGAGAATACCCACGGATGGAATCTCAAAAGAGAGTCCTCTCTACCTTTCTTTAATATTATCTTTGTCATTTTCAGTGTGTTTTGGAGGGTTTGGAAGCATCTGCTCCGGAGTCAACGGATTCTTCTCCGAGGCCAATAGCTTGTAGTACATCTCACGGCATATCCAAGCGTCTGTCGCGGCATAGGCCTGCTGCGAATCCGAGAGGACATCCGCCTCCCAGTTGGAAAGCTGCTGGGTCTTGGAAATCCGCACCCCAAGGATTATCGCGGCCATTTTCTTGACACTCTTGTCCTTGATGCCATATTCCCAGACCATCTTCTGGAGATCGACGAAGGATTTCGGCTCGAAATCGTGATGCTTCTTCAATCCGCGGACATCATCAGTGACCGCTGCTCCCACCTTGATTATTTCTTTGTTACCCAGTATCTTGCGAAGGGACTTAGGGATTCCGCCCATAAGCTTCACCCTGAACAGGAAAGCCCTCTCCTTGCCGGAAAGCTGCAACAGAGAGACCCCGTAGTGCGGCTGGTTCGCCGAGAAACAAGGCCGGGACTCCGTGTCGAAACCGATAACCTTCTGCCGCCTCAGATAACTGATGGCCTTGAGAAACTCAAAGCCTTGGTTGTCAATGACCTTAATCTTACCTGGAAAGCTCGAAGGCTCCAGCTGTTCCATTTCCTCCGGACTAATGCTGATTTTGTACGTCATAGGAATAATAAGTGTTTGGAGCAAGAACCTCGACCGTGTCTGGGTACGAAGCCGGGACAAGACTGTCAATGAACGGAAGGACGGACACCTTGGAATCCAAGGAATCACGCACCGCCATATAAAGCCTTGCGACAGGGTATGCAATGTTGTGCGTGAAAGCGTCCCTTTCCCTCATCTTTCGGAAGCAAGCCTCAGTGAATGAAAACGTTGTGTCAGACGAACATATTACCGGGACATCGCAGCCTATCCTTTCGAAGAGATCGCTGACATCGCTCCCGCCATATTCAGAAAGAATCGGGTTGCAGATGATGAGGATCTTGCAGCGGGAAGGAATTTTGAGAGCGGCGAGCGCGCCGTTTACCGTCAACTCCCGCAAGACAGTCTGTCCGTCTTTCGTGGCAGGCCGGTTCATATAGGCGGTGTCGGCGAAATTCAGGATAGAGACGATTGTCTCCCCCGCAAAGTCCGGCAGGCCGTCGCTGATTTTCCGCGCGTCAATATTGTCGAAATCGTCACAGATCATCATCCTTTCGCTGAGACGAAGGCACCCCGACGGATCGCCGACCAGAACTATCGTCCCCGAGGATTTGCCGTTGCTTTCAGCCAATGTCCGCAGTTCCGGAAGGGAATCCGTCAGGAGGGAATTGACGTAGGCTATTGTTCTATAGCCATTTTCAACCCGCCTTGAACAGCTGGAAGCCGCAATGACGGATAGAGCCAACAATATTACCGCAAAAAATCTCTTCACTGTTATCAAATACCTTCCAGACGGCATAGCCGCCCGGACCACTCTTAAATTCGTACAATTCCGAACCGTTGCCTTGATTCGTCCGCCTAAAGATTTCTCACCTTTAAAACATTTCAGACAAATTAAAACTGATTCAGACTGCAAAGGTAAAAAAATCTTCACTATCTTTGAAGATAGTAAGCCTTAAAAAATAAGTTGATAAAGATTTGGCGGTATTTTCGAGGATATGGTTCTTTTGGAAGAAGGAGTGTGCCGGTGGCACATAACTGATGAGAAAAGAAATATAGACCGAAAAGACAATCAAAGATTATCAAGTAATCTTTTAAGGATTACTTAGTTGTGTATAAAACTCCTTGACAAGATGGTTAAAGTCTCAAAAAAATCGAGCTTGATGCCGGCTTCCGCTATCAGAAAGCTTGTGCCGTTCGCCGACGCGGCCCAAAACGACGGCATCAAAGTCTATCACCTCAATGTCGGCGCACCTGACATCAAATCCCCCGAATGCGCCCTTGAGGCGGTGCGCAAAAACACTCTCGACCACGTTTCCTACACCAATTCGGCGGGCCTGCCGGAACTGCGCAAGGGACTGGCGGAGAAATACTACCGAAGCATCGGCATCGAGGTCTCCGTCCCCGAGATCATCATCACAGTGGCCGGAAGCGAGGCGGTCAACCTCGCGCTTCAGATAGCCTGCGACGAAGGCGACGAGCTCATCGTAATCGAACCTTTCTACACGAACTACAACACGTTCTGTTTTGAAAGCGGGATCATTCTCAAAGCGGTCCACACCGACATCGAAAGCGGCTTCAAGGTCCCTCCGATCGAAGAGTTCGAGAAACTCGTGACACCACGCACGAAAGCCATCCTCATCAGCAACCCCGGCAACCCGACCGGAACATTGTACTCGAAAGAGGATATGCTTGCGCTCGGAGAAGTAGCCAGAAAGCACAACCTTTTCCTGATTTCAGACGAGGTCTATCGCGAGTTCAGCTACACCGACGAACCTCGTTTCTCGGCGATGAATATACCCGGTCTCGCCGACAATGTCATTCTTGTCGATTCAGTCTCAAAGCGTTACAACCTCTGCGGCTGCCGCGTCGGCTGCATCGTCTCCCACAACAAGGAGGTGATGGAAGCGGCGATGAAATATGCCCAGTCCCGCCTCTGCCCGCCGGTTTACGGCCAGCTCGCCTCGATCGGAGCGCTCGACACCCCGCAATCCTATTTCACGGAAGTGAGGAATGAATATGTCGCCAGACGTGACTATGCGATCTCCAGGCTCAATGCGATGGAGGGGGTATATTCCCCTACCCCGATGGGTGCATTCTACACAATCGCCCGCATTCCGGTGGACGATGCCGAGAAGTTTGCGAAATGGATGCTGACGGATTTCAGACTTGACGGCCAGACCACGATGGTGACTCCGGCGAAGTCCTTCTACAAGACTCCTGGATTCGGAGCCGACCAGATCAGGTTGGCCTACGTCCTTGGAGTTCCGGAACTTGAAAAAGCGTTCGACGCGCTGGAGGCCGGGCTAAAGGAATATCCCGGGAGAACTGTCTGACAAAAACAGTCCAGCCAAGTAATCCAAAGGTTTTATGAAAGCGATCATCGCCATAGATTCTTTCAAGGGATGCCTGACCTCGGCCGAGGCCGGGAAGGCGGCTCTTAAAGCATTCGCCGATGGAGAGGCCGAAGTCATTCCGGTTTCTGATGGCGGTGAAGGATTTTCGACAATTCTGACGGAGAGTCTGGGCGGATCATTCAGGACGGTTTCCTGCCACGATCCGCTCGGGCGTTCCATCAAAGCGAGATACGGAATCATCGGAAGGACCGCTATCATCGAAACCGCCGCGGCCAGCGGACTTGGCCTCCTTCGCAAGGATGAGCTCAATCCCCTTCTGGCCACCTCCTACGGCACAGGCGAATTGATCTCGGACGCTCTTGAATATGACTGTGAGGAGATTTGGCTGGGTCTTGGCGGCAGCGCCACCTGCGACGGCGGGACCGGAATGCTGCAAGCGTTGGGCTACAGATTTCTGCCGGACGATAGCGGCTCATTCGTTTCCGGGGATGTCCAGCGAGCCGCTCCAAGAGAAGAGTCCGTTTCAAGGAATATCCCCAATGTCATTCTCAAAGACATTCACGGGATAGACATCCCGGAACGAAACAAGTTGTTGGATTCCTGCAAGATAACCGGATTCTACGATGTCTCCGCACCATTCTGTGGTACGGGTGGGGCGGCAAGGATGTTCGCGCCGCAGAAAGGAGCGGATCCCGAAATGGTCGAATCGTTGGATGTCTGGCTCACAATGCTTTGCGAAGTCTATTCAAAATATTCAGGAAAAGATGTCTTGAATATTCCGGGAGCGGGGGCAGCCGGAGGAATCGGAGGGGCGCTTGGCGGAGCGCTCGGAGCGTCAATGGTTCAAGGGATTCAAAAGGTTCTGGACATTTCAGGTTTGGACAGCAAGCTGGAGTCCTGCGACATTGTCATCACCGGCGAAGGTCGGGCGGACGCACAGACCCTCCGTGGCAAAGTACCTGTCGGGGTTCTTGAATATGTCAGAGCGCATACTGTTCCGGTTCATCGTCCCAAGGTCATCCTGATCGCCGGCCAAGTCTCTGACCGACAGCAGATTCTCAATGCCGGATTCGATGCTGTGCTCCAAATCACACCGGAAGGGATGCCTCTCTCCGAGGCCCTTGATCCAGTCACGGCCTCAACCAACATCACGCAATCAATGCAGTCCTATCTCCAGCAAAGATGCTCGGGTGAAAAGTAAAGTATTTCTCACCCCACAATCCATTCAAGACTACTTTCGGGTGAAAAACCGGTCACTATTCACCCGATATTCCTAAAACCTCATAGATCTTAGGAATGAGGAACGAGAGAATATATTCATACTCCATAAAGTGAGTGCCGTCGTAGATGGTCCAGGTGCCGTCGCCGAAGTATTTTTTCCAGGTGCGGATGGAGACAACGCCGCTGCGCCGGTAATGGTCACGGGTGCCGAAAAAGGCATAGAAATAGTCCTTGCCACCGTTGCGTGGGGTGTTTTGCAAAGCGTCGCCGAGAACCCGCCTCCACTTTTTCAAAGGCTTATAGGTGAAATGCAGTTTCTGGCGGTCACCCGGTTTTGGCCTGTAAATCCTGTCGAACAGAGCCGTGACGCCAGGAATCAAAGTCAGCCAGGCCAAGGCAATGAAATATCGCGGAGCGTTCAGTGACGGGGAAACGAAAAGATGCGGATAACCCCTCAGCGCGATGGCATGCGTGGCACCCATACTCTCCCCTATCACAAGCTCCGGCCGGACCTCCTCCGCCCAAGCGGCCAGCTGGCCTTGAGCGATTTCCGGATCAAAATCGTAAGTCCTGATGATGACCTCGAAATCAGGTCCCAGATTATCCTTCAAAATGGACGGGATGCGGCTGTCACCGCCCCCGCCCATTCCGTGGACATAAAGTATAACGTATTTTCGCATCGGCTATTTTTTGGCGACCAAGTCGCTCATCGCCAGATTGATAAGTATGTACCCCAGGAAACTGGTCAGGAATATGAACGACCAGTGGGAACGTTCGACAAGCGCGATGATGACCGCCAGTCCAACGATGACCAGAAATGCGATCCGCTTCGCCACCTCCAGTTTAGAGGCTTTCTTTCCGCCACCGAACTTCATCGAGAACATCGGGATCTCGCAGACCAGAAGGTAGCACAGAATAAGTGTCAGAACCGGAATGAAAACCGGTCCCTGGCACCAATGCGCCAGAAAGCAGTCCGGCCGAACGGTCACCAAGGTCGCCAACGAGCCGCAGATCATAGCCGCCGCCGGAGTAGGCAGCCCGATGAAGCTGTCGTGCTGACGCTCGTCAAGGTTGAACTTGGCAAGCCTCAACGCTGAGAAAGCGGCGAGGACAAGCGGCAAATATTTCAGGATCCAAATGTCCGTCCCGCTGATCTGGTAAAGCATCACGGCCGGGAGCACTCCGAAACTGACATCATCCGCCAGCGAGTCCAACTCCTTTCCTATTTCTGAATATGCCTTCAGAAGCCTTGCGGCCAGTCCGTCGCAGAAATCAAAGACAGCGGCAAGGATCATCAGTTCGAATCCGAGTTCCAGCCTGCCGTTCAAAGAAGCGATTACCCCCAGAACTCCACAGAGGAGATTCATAGAGGTAATCGTGTTGGGAATATGTCTTATTATATTCATTTACTTTATTCCAAGTTTCTTCTTCAGATCCTTAGAGAGGGCATCCTTGTGGACTAGAACATCCATCGACTTCGCGCGGACGAATGAATCGGAGCAGTACCAGATTCCGCCGTACTTGCTTGCGGTTCCCCAAGAGTTCTTGACCATGAAATAGTTGGTACCGTTCTGATCCTTGGCCACTCCGAAGATCTGCATTCCGTGGTCATCAGTGGTGGTCTTGTTTTCAAAGCCTTCCTGACGGGACTCCTGGGTCACGGAAGCCTCCTTTGGCAACTCGGCGACAACTTCCTTCTTCTCGCCGGCCTTGCCGATCCAACGCTCCTGATCAGAGCCCGTGGTCGCCTTAACATCATCGAGAAGCACACCGATTCCATTTCTGGTGAAGCCCTTCTCACTCACGTCTGATCCCCAAGCGAGGGTATAACCCTTGTCGATAGCGTTGTAGATCACCTCCATGAACTCGTCCAGAGGAATGTTGTAGGCGGAGTCCCACCTCCAGTTGTCGGAGATCTCAATGATGAACGAAGTGTAGAACGGGTGGTGGGTGAACGAAGTGAGGGTCACATAGTCAGACGGAACGATTCCCATCTCGTCCCTGTAGGAGGCTGGGGTATAGTTCTTGCCGTTATATTCAAATGTCTCTGGGGTCTCGCCGAGGAAACTGTCCACGATGGCGTCAAAGCCTTTCTTCCAGTTCGTGGAAAGGGTTCTGTTAGGATTCTTGGCGATGGCCTCTACATAAGCCTTCGTGGTGGCGTCGAGTTCTCCGTGAATCGGGAGAGGCTGGAGTCCAGGCATCGCGTCCTGAGGCACAAGGCCGTAGTCCTCAATGACATGTAGAACATCATCGGCCTCTGAACCGGCGGCGAAGTTTATGTGCCCGTCCGTGCGGACATATTTCACAGCCCTGTCCTTGTAGGAATGCGAGACAACGAACATCTCCGAGAAATCCGGGTAGAGTGTCGTGTCCTTGATGTTCTTGATTCTTATGGCCTCTGACTCAAGGAATCCGAGTGCCGAAAAGCACCAGCAGGTACTGGAACGGTACTGGTTCTTGACAGATGTGATAGGGTTCTCCTTCACAACGGTGAACTTGTACTCGGCCTCAGGCTGAGCCGGCTTTGGCTGCGCGTTTGCAGAAATAGAGACAAGCGCCACCGCCGCGGCAATGATGATTTTCTTCATATTCGATAATTTTAATAGTTCTCAGCCTTGATTTGGAAATAACTTCTCGGGTGCTTGCAGACAGGGCAGACCTCCGGTGCCTTCTTGCCGATCACGATGTGGCCGCAATTCGAGCACTCCCAGATCATGTCCTCGTCCTTGGAGAACACCACCGCGTCCTGCACATTCTTCAGCAGTTTCCTATAGCGCTCCTCGTGGGTCTTCTCGATCGCCCCGACCTTCTCGAACAGGAAAGCGATCTCGTCGAACCCTTCCTCCTTCGCGGTCTTCGCGAACCCGGCGTACATATCCGTCCACTCGTAGTTCTCCCCTGCCGCGGCGTCCGCAAGGTTCTCCTCCGTAGAAGGCACCCCGCCGTTGTGCAGAAGCTTGAACCAGATCTTGGCGTGTTCCTTCTCGTTCTTCGCCGTATCCTCGAACAGCTTGCCTATCTGCACATAGCCGTCCTTGGCAGCCTTCGACGCATAATACAAATACTTTGTGTGAGCCTGGCTCTCCCCCGCGAACGCGGTGCGCAGGTTCTCCTCGGTTTTCGATCCTTTAAGTTCCATATTCTATGAATATTAAATATTACCTTTTGTGTTCCTTTCCGTGCCTTTGCCGCCCCGAGTCCATCATCCATCCCCAAGTGAGCCTCCGGCAGATACTTCCTTCCGCCTTTCGTCAACATCATTCATTCCCCCCGAGCCACAAGACACCGGCCTTGCAAATGTAATAAAATTAACTTGATAAAGAAAGCCCTCCACGACTATTGGTCCCTATTGGTCACGCGAACCGTTTACGGGTCCCCTCCAGAGGAGCAAAAACAGGCAATATCGCTCCCATCGATGGCAAATTAACGTATGACGGCAGCATAATACGACAGAAATGCCACCGTGACCTACAGAGGAACGCTCCGGGCAGCACTTCAAGCCGATTTCGCTCCCGTAGAGGGCAACGAGGTGTCCCCCGACGACACTTTCTGGCAAAAACGTTGCCCAGAAACACGCCCCATCGTATCCAATAATGACAAAGAATGCAGTTCCCGCAAGGTATATTGGTTTTACGAAGAGATATTCATAAATTTGTCGGAAGGGAAAAAGATAGTATTCACACTTGCGTTGTTTGCGGTTATGGGCTATCCTATAAATCAATAAAATCGGGCAAAGACTATATTGGCTATATTCACAACCATCATTTTTGACAGAATATGAGCATAACAAGATTCAAGGAGGCGCAGGAGCGCTTCGGGGAGTATGAGACGGCGCTGGAGGAGATCCGGCAAGGACGGAAGAGATCTCACTGGATCTGGTATATATTCCCGCAACTCAAGGGGTTGGGAAGAAGTTACAACTCTGAATATTATGGGATCGCATCGTTGAAGGAGGCTAAGGAATATCTTGGAGACGCGGTGCTGAGGGGACGGCTGCTGGAGATTTCAAAGGCGCTGATGGAGCACAAGGAAGAGGATATTCATAGCATTATGGGAGGAATTGACGCACAGAAGCTGCGCTCCTCGATGACGCTGTTTGAATCCGCCGCTGGCGATGACGATGGATGCAAGGTCTTTGGAGAGATTCTTGACACCTTCTTTGACGGCAAAAGGGACGGGCGCACCCTCGGGATGCTCAAGGCACAAGAAAAATAAAGAGCGGAAACCGACATTTGGATTTCCGTAAGAAAAACGTTAAGTTTGAAACGAGGAAACACGTAAAAGACAGATGCAGAACCTTGATTCCATAGACCTCAGCGCGACTCAGCGGCGGGCGGTAATGAAACTTGCGGTCGAGTTGGTGAAAGCGGACGACCGGATCCACTCGAAAGAGGTCGCGGTGCTGGACAAATTGCAGTCCGGGCTTGGGCTTGATCAGGAGGAGCTGGATCTTACACACTACCTGTCTTTGGAGAGTGCAGTGGATTGTCTCAAGAATCTTGAGGAAGAGCCGACAAGGCGCATCATCAACCTTTTCAACGAGATAATGTGCTCGGACAACGACATCGACTTCGAGGAGAATCTTCTGTTGTCCTCAATCTCAATGTCTTGCGACAGCGGATCCAGAGACTGGTGCAGGATTCTGTCCGCGGACGCAGCCGAATCCGAAGCGCCTGAAAAGCAAATCGTCTTTCTTGAAGGCCAAACTTCGGAAGCGGCGCATCTGGTTCTCGATGACAAATACGACAACTTACTCATTTCAAAGGCATTCGGCGACATCGGAATCGAGTTTTTCTACCTTCCGGACATTATTCGAGAGTTCGGGCAACATCTTGAGGACGATGACAAATTCGGGCTTCTCCAGCGTTCGATGGAATACCTCGTGCCGGCCGGAGACAAAATCAAACTGAACAATCTGAAGGAATCACTGGCGACCCTCGACACCAGAACCTTCTACCACCTCATCCTTTCAAGGTTCAACATTGATCCTGAGCGGATTCCGTACCAAGCGTTCCTGCTCGTCAAAATCAGGGACAGCCATATTCTTGACGACAGCGACACGATGCGCCGCACGGTGGATTTCCTCTGCATAGACATCTCATCCGAGGTCAAAAAACGAATCCTGGCATTCGTCTCCCGTTTCGACGAGCGCCGCGACCTCCTCTCCTACAAAGGCTACTACAAGTTCCTGTACGACTATCTCAGTTCAGAGGCGAAAATCACCAACCCCATCAGCATCAACTCAAAAGGCGACTTCATCCTCGGCTCGGGCGAGATCATCAGGTTCAAATCCGCCCCTCAGGCGAAAACCCTCTACGTGCTTCTTCTGAGCCGCGGCCACAAAGGAATCTCCCAAACCGACTTCAACAAAGCCGTCTCATTTCTCAAAGCACTGGACATCAATGAATATCTCACCTCATCCGGCGATTTCGACTTTCCGCGTTTCAATGAATATCTCGCCGGCAAGGCTGATGAATATGCCCGGATCATCCTCGACACGATCACAATCTACCGCACGCTTTCGACCAAGGACTGCCAGAAGAAGAATTTCCTTGAATATATCCAGAGCATCCTCCAGCACCGCAGTTCGCTGAAGACCTACATCAACTCCGGTTTCGCTTCCGCCAGGAAACTCGCTAATCCGGAGCACTTTACGGTCCGTTTCGACACCGCTTCCCAAACCTACTCAGTGTCGGCCAGTCCATCGCTTTTCACCTCAACCTTAGGTTCCACAAGCACCAAGCCTCTTACCGAGACTACTTTCTGGCACTCTCTTAAGTAGCCGTTGGACGCATCATATTGAATTTCAATCTATTACAGATTACTGCCAGCCAATACGAGAGGGCAGGATTACACAACAATATGGTCATCAAGGAGTTACAGTTCAGCCACATTTTAAACCAATCACGGGATATTGATTTCAGGAGACAATACAGCGACATTGTTGTCAAGTAGTGTGTTTATTTTCCAAACGGTTGGATTCCTGGCGGAAGAGTCTGGAATGAGCGTTATCTTAGCGGACTCCAAGTAAGAGTTATAGGATTATGGCTAAGGAAAACAACGGTAAGGTTACGGGATATTTCCAGAACTGCGAGACGCAAAATAGCACAAAGACAATAAGTTATCTGTGCGGAGACTCAGTGGAAGTTATCGAGAAAAAAGGACGGAACGTCATTCCGGAGGCAGAAAAGGAACCACTTTGGAAGGCCTATCTGGAGAAGTTCAAGGATCCAATCATCATCATATTGCTTGTGGCGCTGGGACTGTCGCTTGGAGTGTCCGGATATGAGATGGCATATTCAGGTAGGGATGCCTCGTGCCTGATCGAGCCACTGGGGGTGCTGGTGGCGATATTTCTGGCGACAGGGATCGGGTTCATATTCGAGGTCAAGGCGGAGAAAGAGTTCAAGATTCTGAACAAAGCCAAGGACGAAAGACCGGTCAAGGTGCTGCGACTGAAAAACAGGAACGACATACGTCCGCAGACCTATGAGATTCCGAAAAGTGATGTCTGTGTCGGAGATGTGGTGGTGCTGGAGAACGGGGACGAGGTCCCGGCGGACGGCAATCTGATCAGCGACCGGAATCTGATCATAGACGAGTCGAACTTCACGGGCGAGCCGTTCACGAAAAAGAGGACCGAATCCGATGGCACAAAGGAAGAAAGCACCTATCCAGAGAACTTTCTGCTTCGGGGCACAACCGTGATCGAGGGCAGCGCGACCTATAGAGTCACAGCTGTCGGCACGGAAACCGAGGAAGGGAAAGGTGCGAGAATATTACAGGAAGAGCCTGAGGTGGAGACTCCTCTGAACGCCCAGTTGAACCAGCTCGCCAAGTGGATAACATACGCCAGCTACATCATCGCTGCACTTATCGTGATCGGACGGATGAGCATATTCTTCCTCACGAATGATGTGGGGACATATTCATTCATCGAGGTTTTCCGGGTGGCGCTCAACTCGCTTATGATCGCCGTGACGCTTATTGTCGTGGCGGTGCCGGAAGGGCTGCCGATGAGCGTGACGATCAGCCTTGCGCTGAGCATGCGCAAGATGCTGAAAGAGAAGAATCTGGTGCGGAAACTTCACGCCTGCGAGACCCTCGGGGCGACAACCGTCATCTGCACGGACAAGACCGGAACGCTGACAGAGAACAGGATGAGCGTGGTGGAATCCGAGTTCTGGGGCGTCGATGAAAGTCTTGTCGCCGACAGCATCGCAGTGAACTCCACAGCAGCGCTGAACGTTTCGGAGGGCGGTGAGCCACGCGCTATCGGCAACCCGACGGAAGGAGCGCTGCTGCTCTGGCTTCGCGGTAAGGGAATAGACTATTCCGAGCGCCGGAACGCCTACAAAATCCTGAACCAGGAGGCGTTCTCCACGGAAAGGAAGAGGATGAGCACCAAAGCGATTGACACTGTTTCCGGCCATGAATATCTCTTCGTGAAAGGCGCGCCGGAGCTTCTGCTGGAGACTTCCGATGTCATTGACGGCGGCCCGTCCAAGGAAAGCGTGCTCGCCACCCTGGCGACATGGCAGTCAAAGGGGATGAGGACATTGGGATTCGCCATAAGGAATATGTCAGCGGACGACTCCAGACTAATATTCATAGGCATTGTCGGCATCGCCGATCCGATCAGGAACGATGTGCGCCAGGCGATCGACACCTGCTCCGGCCACGCCGGAGTGAGGGTGATTATGGTGACCGGGGACAACTCCCTTACCGCCAGCGAGATAGCCCGTCAGGCCGGGATCATCGGTGCCAACGAGACCAATCCTCTGACCATCACCGGCCCCGAGTTCGCAGCCAAGAGTGATGAATATCTCAAAAAGGAAGTCATCCCGACTCTGCGGGTTCTATCCCGGGCGCGTCCCGAGGACAAGGTCCGCCTTGTCACACTGCTTCAGGAGATGGGCGAGGTCGTGGCGGTAACCGGCGACGGAACGAACGACGCTCCGGCTCTGAAAAAGGCACAGGTCGGGCTCTCGATGGGTGACGGCACGGCGAGAGCCAAGGAGGCCAGCGATGTGACAATCATCGACAACTCGTTCTCCAGCATAGGCAAAGGCATCCTGTGGGGACGATCCCTGTACTTGAACATCAAGCGTTTCATCCTGTTCCAGATGACGATCAACGTCTGCGCCTGCCTGATCGTGCTCCTTGGCGCGTTCATCGGTCTGGACTCACCTCTGACCGTCACGCAGATGCTGTGGGTGAACCTGATAATGGACACATTCGCGGCGATGGCCCTGTCATCCCTGCCGCCTGACCGCCGGGTTATGGAAGACAAGCCACGCGACCAGAAGAGCCACATCATCGACCGGCGGATGGGGAAGCGGATAGCCTTTTCGGGAATATTCTTCTTTGTCTATCTGGCTCTTCTCTGGCAGCTTCTCTGGCATATGGACATCAGCTCGGTTGCCGACCTGCTTCACTGGAATGTTGTCGGAGAGTTCTTCAGCGGAGCGTTCTCGGCCCACACAAAGGCACATCTTTCAGGCTATGAACTGGGAGTCTTCTTCACGACTTTCGTGCTGCTCCAGTTCTGGAATCTGTTCAACGCAAGATACTTCAAGACTGACGGAAGCGTACTTCTGGACATTCTTGATTTCTTCTTCAACCGCAAGAGGTTCAAGGCTTCCGCCTGCTACGGATGTCTTTGGGTCGCTGGAATCATCCTGGCCGGCCAGTTCCTGATCGTCAACTGCTTCGGAGCCTTCTTCGAGGTCTCCCCTCTTCCGCTCTCCGACTGGGGCTGGATTCTCCTCTGCACCTCGCCGGTACTCATCCTGCCGGACATTTACAGGTTCATTCGTTCTAAAGCAGCATCATCACCTGCCCGGAAATGACACGCAGAAACATCTCCATCGGATAGACAGTGGCATAGGCAACAGACGGCTCGTCGTCATCGACAGTCGTAAGCGCATAGTTGAGAGCGATAGGATTGGCCATCGAGGCACACAGCATCCCGACATTCTCCGAATAGTCCGTCTTGCAGAATTTAGCGGCGACAAAGCCGACAAGCAGCACCGGCACAATGGCCAAGAGCACACTGATCCCGATCCACAGCAAGCCTTCCGGCCTCAAGACAGTCTCGAAAAAGTCAGGTCCTGCGCTGAGTCCCAATCCAGCCAGATAGATCGTCAAACCGAACTGCCTGAGCATCAGATTCGCACTGTGCGTCGTGTAGGTGGTCAAGTGGATCCTCGGGCCGAACGCCCCCATCAGGATACCGATCAGAATCGGACCGCCCGCGATCCCGAGACGGATCGGAACGCTCATTCCCGGAATGGAAATCGGAAGGCTGCCCAGAATCAATCCGAGCATAAGTCCGATGAAAATGAACAGCAGATTCGGATTACGAAGTTCCTTTTCCTGATTGCCAAGCACTTCCGCCACGCGATCAATCGCCTTCTGCTCACCCACTATCGTCAGTTTATCCCCAATCTGAAGCCTCAGGTCACGGGACGGGAGCAGGTCGATTCCAGCCCGGTTCACACGCGTGATGTTGACCCTGTAGGCGTTGCGCAGATGCAGCTCCCCGAGTTTCGCACCGTTGACGCTCGTCTTGGTCACGAAAATGTGCCGCGAGACAAGCATCCCGTCCAGATGGTTCCAGTCGATGTCCTTCTTATTCCAGTCCTTCACGACCTTCTCCCCGAACAGCTGCTCGGCAGCCCCGGCATCCGTCTCTCGGGTGAGAACAAGCACATGCTCCCCCTTTTCCAGCACGGTGTCCCCGTCCGGGATGATCACCTGACCGCGGCCTTCACCGCCATATTTCCAAACCCTTGACACTACAATTCTGATGTGCGCGTCCTTCATGATGTCCCGGATCGTCTTGCCGAAGACAGCCGGATTGCTCACACTGAACTCGTTGATGAATGTCTGGTTGTTGTGAGTGTCCTTTGGGCCGCGGTTCTTACGGAATATGACCGAAAGGACCACCACGCAAAGGATCACACCGATCACGCCGAAAGGATAGCCCACGGCGCAGGCGGTGGCCATCTGGTTGGAGACATCCACTGCCCCCGGATCGGTCTGAAGCAGAGTCTGTTGCGCCGCTCCAAGCATCGGGGTGTTGGTCGCCGCACCGGTGAGAAGTCCGGTCGCCACAGGCAGCGATATTCCGCATAATCTACTTATTCCCAACGTCATCAAAGTGCCTACCAGAAGCACGGCGAACGCCAGGATATTCAGTTTGATGCCTCCTTTCTTCAGCGAAGGGAAGAAACTCGGGCCGACCTGCAGGCCAAGGGTGAACACAAAGAGCACAAGGCCGAAGTTCTGCGCCAACGCCAGCATACGGGGATCAACGCTGAGCCCGAAGTGCCCGACAACAATCCCGGCGAAAAAAACGAACGTCACGCCAAGGCTCACCCCCTTTATCTTGATCTTGTTGCAAAGAAGGCCGGCGACGCAAATCAGCGACAGGACGAGAATCGCCTGAATATAAGACGGTTCCGTGAATATCTCGATGAACCAGTTCATAGTCCTTTAAATATACTGCGTACAAAGATAGTCAGAAATATTCATTAATTTTGTGAGGCGGTGGCCACGGTCGCCGCGGTTTCAAGGATTTTATGAATATGCCAGAGGCGAAAAACAAGAATATTCAGGGTTCAGCCGCCAGGAAAAAGGCCGGCGCACAGAAAGCCAGGACATCACCGGCAAAACGTCCCCGGAGGAAAAAGAGGAAGCCCAAGAAAGTGAATATAGGAGTCTGGACGGCTGTCGGCATCGCCGCGTCAGTCATTCTGGCTCTGGCGGTTATGTTCATCAGCCAGGGTGGCGGAGGCGGACACGAGACAGGGGCCAAGGTTCCGCCAGGAGACTGGCGCTACGGAATCGACATCTCCCACCACAACGCCGGCGACATCGTTTGGGATTCCCTTTACGTGCTGACGGACAAACGTGGAAAAACAATCCGTGATCACCATCTGGCTAAAGACATCAGGCCTGTCAGTTTCGTGTTCATAAAGGCTACGGAAGGGGTGTCGATGGTGGACAAGGATTTCAAAAGGAACTGGCAGGACGCCGGCAGGTCTGGCCTTAGAAGAGGCGCGTACCACTTCTTCAGGAGTTCAAAGGACGGCGAGGCTCAGGCAAGGCTATTCATCAAGACGGTTGGCGACCTGAGATTCAAGGACTTGCCTCCGGTTCTGGACATCGAGACCATCCACCGGGGAGGGTCGATGAAGAAACTGAACGAAGAGGCCCTCAAATGGCTGGAAACCATTGAGGGTCACTACGGTAAAAAGCCTATTGTCTACACGGGGTCTTCCTTTGCCCGTGACTGGCTCAGCAAGAGGATCACGGACAACTATCCTGTTTGGATAGCCCACTACGAGAAGGACAGGCCGGACTTCGACGGCTGGACCTTTTGGCAGTTCACCGACAAGGCCGTCGTGAAAGGCGTTCCGGGGCCTGTGGATCTAAGCGTCATGAAACGCTGATCCCCGTCACTCCGACAGGCCTTGTCGCCGACGGCTCCGAGGTTGACCGCATGCACTAAAACGACACAGGACGGATCGGCAGACCGAGGTGGCGAGGGGCTGACGAGAGTCCAACCATTCCATTGCTCTTGATCATGGAAAAAACACCCGCTTTTTCCACATGCCTATTCACATTCACAAATGAGGTCCAGTACAATCCCTTGTAAATGGTCGGATTATAATCCGGTGACGGGAAGAAGAGGCTGTTACCTTCATAACCAGGGGATTCACTTGTCAGGACATAGCCGTTTCTTGCATCATCCCATGTACACTTACAATAATCCAAAAGTTTAAAGATGTCATTACTGGTCGGAGTACGCCAAGTTCCTCCCCAGTTGGCGGTGGCGGCATCATCCTCTTTGCTCAGGATCTGCCTGCTGTCTGTGGAATTGTACTTGGTGTAGTTCCCATCCTTGTACCATTTGTAGTTGTCCAGGGAATACGTGGCCTTCGGTGTCGTCTCACCCCAGGCGAAAAGCGCCCCGACTTCCTCAGGCTTGTCCGCGCCCACGTTGCAGTTGGCCCATTTCAGGCCGTCGCCCATCTCGACATACACATGACCGTTGATCATGTCCGGCTCCAAAGCGCCATCCACGACTTTAAGAGGAATGAAGTCGGATGAGATTTCCCAACCCATGGCGGAATCCTCTATGAGAAGCTTCGCGTAGGTTGGATACTTCCACGTGGAGTCAAACAATGAAGTCGAAGAGTTCTTTATGTCTTCCGCTGAGACCTTGACCGCTATCACACCGTTTGATTCAGGCAGAATCCCTTTGACAGCAAGGTCTATGGAACGCCATTGACCTCTTCCCCAGTCAACATAGGCAAGCATCTTGACATTGTCGGCATTCAACTTTGAAGTCAATCCGGCCGGACGTATCTCAAACCTGATTCTGAATGACTTGGTGTCTCTATACACATTATGGACTCCGTCGGAATACTCAGGACGATAGGTCACGGACTGGATCTTGCTTCCCATGTCCTTCAGCGCCTCGTTCATCTTGTCAATCGCATTCTTCGCCTGGTCCTCACAGGTTTTGATACGGTTTTCCCACGTGTCGAAAATCTCTTTGATCCTGTCATTTACTGCTTTGATCTCGTTCTCCAGCTTGGTGTCCAGCCTCCCTTCAAGGCCAGTGATCGCGTCCTCAATGGCTTGCTTATAGGCGACTGTGATGTCTGTCTTGGCCTTTTGCAAGTCAGCTCTCAAATCGGAAATCGCCTTGGTGTTGGCCTCGATGTTCTTTTCGGTCTCCACCAAAGCCTCGTTCAGTTTGGTGATGTCACCGGTGTTGGCGTCAATCAGACCTTTCAGAAGAACCCTCTGAGCCTCCAACTGCGTTTCGAGGTCTTTCTTCTGAGCCTCAAGGGCCGCCTTGGTCTCCTCGATTGTCCAGTAGGCGGTCAGTCTCTCATTCACCCAAGACTTGAGGGATTCCTCCAACTCCTCAATGGATGCCTTCAGATTCGCGGTCCAGGCTTTCTCCAGATCCTCACGTGTGGACGAGATGGCGGCCTGGTAGGCTGCGGTGATGTCGGCCACCTCCTTGTCAATCCTTTCGCCAAGGCCGGCGACCTCATCGGCGATCTCGCCCTTGAGATCATTCACGGCCTTGTCCAGATCCTCCGCGAACTTCTTCGTGAGACGGGCCTCAAGGTCAGTGAGGGATGTCTTCAAGCCACTGATCCCGGCGTTGATGCCCGCTATTTGCTCCACAATGCCGCCATACTGCGTCAATGTCGCGAACGAGGCTGCCGCCCAGTCTTTTGCGTCTTTGATTTCCTTGTCAACATATTCCTCAAGGCCTGAAATCCTCTTCTCCAACTCAGCATCCTTTTCCTTAAGGTCTGAGATTGCGTTGTCTATGTTGGCAAGTTTGCCCTCGATCTCGGCCTTGACAGCCTCAAGGTCAGCGAGAATCTTGCCCTTGGCGGTGTTGATCGCGGCGATAAGTTCATCCTTGTTCGCCTTGTCACTGGCCTGAAGCTCCTTGACCGACTTCTCAAGGTCGGCCTTCACATCGGAAATGTTTTTCGAATTGTCGGCCAGCGACTTGCCGAGACTTGCGGCTGTACCCTCAAGGGCTGTGATCATGTCCTTGAGATCCTTGTCCGCCTGCTCCAGCCTAGGTAGCGAGGCTCTGATGTTCTGTATCTGCGATTCGATGGATTTTATCCGGTTGCCCTCGATGTCATCGATCCTTTGCTCAAGGTACTTGATGTCTGAGTCGTAATCAGCGCAGCCGGATGCCAGAAGGGCGATCGCGCCGAAAAGGGCGGCAATATATTTTTTCATATTCATTGTGTTTATATTCATTAAGTGATTTTATTTTGTTACTATGTTGCAACGACCATCTTTGAGCGGTTCGCCTTGGGCAATCACCGAGTTATTGACCCATCTTTTCACTGCTTCCACGGTCTTCTTATTGCAGTTTCTGACGTATATATTAAAATCGCGCCTTCGGCAGTTGATACCGCTGAAAACATTCCCTTCATATACCTGTGGATATGGATATGATCCTCCGGTGTAATTGTTCAGATTCCAGTTATCCAAATACAATTCTTTAAGTGACGCACAGTTATAGAGCAGTTCAGTAACTCTTTCAATCTGGCTCATATCCCATCCCGAAAGGTTCAATGTCTCTAAATTACTGCAGCGATAAAAGGCTTGATATATATCCTTGGGTTTAGGCTTCCAAGACGATATCCTCAAATCCTTCAGTCTTGTACACCAAGCAAACATCTCCATAAAATTATCGACTTTCGAAACATCCAACTTTTCCAAATCCGCAAATTCAAGTTTGTATTGGTTTCTAAATTTCAATTCTATGTAAATACCGGATTCAGCCACCGCAACATTCCTGCACACCTTTATTTTCATCAATGTTGCGTTTGGATCTTCTTCATAACTCTTTCTACTGAGATTGAGTAACAGTTCCCCAATCTCAGCCCCTGTAAAGTCAATCCTACCATAGATGTGCTTCCTGTTCAGAATGCCGCCATCTTTACTAAAACCTCTCACTCCTACGATCTCACTGTCCGGCAGCATTTCTCCGTCAGTTGTGGTATAACGGATAACCGGCGGTTCAAGCGCCTGAGCCTTAAGAGGGACATACTCCGTGCTGAGATTTCCGACAGCCACGGCCACACTCGCGGGTATCTTGCCGTCAATGAAAGCCTTATCAACCTTGGACGCATCAATGGTAACGGTGATGACACCGAACTCGTTCTTGAAATCAGTTATGTCCAGTTCCACATCCTCTCCGGCAGCGGCTCTGGTCTTTGTGTAAAGCAGACGGGCTGACAGCAACTCCGCTGTGATGTTGGCCGCTTCACTTGCCGGGCGCACCTCAAACCTGAAGGTGATGTACCTGTAATTCTCACTTCCCGGGAAATCAGGGTCACCCCTGTCATAGTAAAGGGTCACCTTGCCGTCCGAAGACAACGGGAACCATGACACCGACTGGATTCTTGAAGCCAGGCTGGCATTCAGGAATACAGACAGTTTGTTCTCAAGAGCCTTGACCAATGACTCAAGATAAAACATCTTGCCCTCGATTCTCTCGTTTCTGTCATCAAGGTCTGAGTTCACGGCGGCGATCCGCTTGACGATTTCATCCGAGAACGTGCCATTGAACTTCGTGATGGCCTCGGTGACCGCGTCAGTGTAGGCCTTGGTCAGGTCAACCTTTGCCTGCTCCAACTCCTTGCCGGCGGATTCGATGTCGGCAGCGTTTTTCCTTATAGTCTCATCGAGTTCTTTCAATTTGTCATCCAGAGCCTTGATGTCTGCCGCATTGGCTTTGATCAAATCATTCAGGTATTTCTTCCGCGCCTCGAACCGGCCTTCGATGAACTCTTTCTGAACCTTAAGCGCACCTTGGGTTTCGACTATCGTCCAGTAGCCGTCCAGAGTGCTGTTCACCCAGGATTTCATCGAGGACTCGCAGTCGTCAATTGATTTCTTCAGGTTCTCGCTCCACCATTTGTCCAACTCCCCACGGACAGTGGAGGTGGCGGCGGTGTAGGCCAAGGTAATGGCCTCGACCTCCGTGTCAATCCTTTCATTCAGACCGGCGACCTCCTCACCGAGTTTTGACTTGACTTCACCTGCGGCGGCTTTCAGTTCCTTTGAATATCTCTCTGTCAGGCGGGTCTCAAGATCTGTCATGGAAGTCTCCAGTGCTGCGATCTCTCCCTTAATTCCACCAAGCAGCCCAACAATGGTGTCGTGCTGCTCCAGCGTCATAAAGGTGGCCTTGAGCCAGTCCCTGGTCTCCTTAAGTTCCTTGGCGGCGTAGGCCTTAAGCTCAGAGATCTTCTTTTCAAGCCCGACATCCTTCTTCTGAAGATCCTCTATTGTATTATTGATTAAGGTTAGATTGCGGTTCAACTCGGTCTTCTCGGACTCCAGCAACGCAAGCAGCACGGCCTTGGCCTTGCCGAGGGAGTCAAGGACATATTCCTTGTCCGCCCTGTCGCTGTTTTTAAGATCCTCGACCGCTTTCTCAAGGCCGGTCTTCAATGCGGAGATGCTTTCCCCGTTCTCCGAGATTGTTTTCTCAAACTTCCCCGCTGTCTTCTGAAGGTTCGCGATCATTTCCTTCAGATCCGCATCGGCCTTCTCAAAATTGGAAATCGAGGAGTTGACCGAGACGATCTGACTCTCGATGGTGGCGATTTGGTTGTCCTCCATGGCGTCAAGCCTCTTGTGGCTGTTGTCGATGTCCGGGGAGTAGTCCGCACATCCGAAGGACATCAACAGACACAGGGGCAGAACAATCCCGGCGCCGATTCTCTCTAGAAATTTTGTCATAAGGTATTGAGTTATTGTTCAACGATTTTCACAAATGTACACAAGACAATATAATCAAGGTGTTAACCCTCACGTCTTATTCAGCCATCCTCAAAGGAATATATTCAGACGACAGATTCCAGCCCATCGTCTCGTTCTCGATGTGGACTCTGGCGAAGGCTGCCATCTCGCCCCGCACAAACGAATCAGAGATGTAGGTGGCGTTCACCTTGATGACAATATAACCGCCATACACCTTAAAGTCATTGTCATTATTTATGTAAAGATCCTTCTGTTCATTATTCGGATAATGCGCCGTTATCTTAATGTTATCCTTTTTCAGATAGTACAGCGCGGAGGAAGGCCGTACCTCGAATTCCAACGTCACGAATTTCACAATGGAACCCGAGCCATATCTTGTCACTACAGCTACTCCATCCTCGGTATAAGGGACATAAACCAAAGACTGTATTCTGTACAGCACCTTGTTGACAGCATTCTGAGCCTGTGTTATCTTGTCGCTGACAGATTTCTCCATCTTCCGGATTTCCGAACTCATTCGATCAATCTCGCCCTGAACCTTACTGTCCGCATCATTGATCGCGGCCGTGATGTCCGCAGACAACTCATTTCGCAGGGAGGCTATCGCATCTCTGATGGCTCTCTCATACGCCTCTTTGACCTCAGCCTTGACCTCATCCAAATCCGACTTTAAGCCTTCGATCTCCTTCGCGTTGTCCTCAATCGCCTTATTGGTCACGGCCAAGGCCGCCTTCAAATCCTCGATGTCTTTCGAATTTGCCTTGATCATTTCCTCCAAAGCGGTTTTCTGCACAAGCAATTGACCTTCAAGAGCCTTTTTCTGAGTCTCAAGGGCCGCCTTCGTTTCCTCAATCGTCCAGTAAGCCTTAATTTTATCATTCACCCAAGACTCAAGGGATGACTTCAAATCATTCACCGAATCCTTAAGGTTCTTTTCCCAGGCTGCCTCAGTCTCGTTCCGGGCTTTTAAGAGGGCTTCGGTGAAAGCGTTTGTCAGATCAGCTACCTCTTTTGAGATTCTGTCATTCAACCCGGCGACCTCGTCAGCGACAGCTGATTCCAGATCGCTGACAGTCTTGTTCAACGACTCTGTGAAGTTCTTTGTCAGACGCTCCTCAAGATCAGTCATTGAGGTCTTCAATCCGGCGATTTCGATATCAATGCCAGCGATTTGCTCCACGATGTCATTGTACTGTTCCAAAGTCGCGAAAGTGGCCTTGACCCAATCTTCAGTGCCTTTCAATTCTTTTCCGGCATACGATTTCAAATCCGAGATCTTGCCTTCCAAATCCGCATCTTTCTTTTTCAGGTCGGAGATCGCGCCGCCTATGTCTGACAATTTCACGTTCATCTCAGACTTCATTGTCTCAAGAGTCACAAGAACCTCTTTTTCGGCTTGTTCTATTGCCCTGATAAGTTCTTCCTTGTTGGCATTGTCGCTTTTCCTCAATTCTTCCACCGCTTTCTCAAGATCGGACTTCACTGCTGAAATCCGTTTCCCATTCTCCGTGATAGCTTTCCTGAGATCGCCGGCGGTCTCCTCCAGGGAACCGATCATGTCCTTCATGTCCTTGTCGGTCTGCTCCAACTTCGGAATGGAAGCGTTGATCTTCTCGATCTGCTGGTTTATGGATGTGACCCACGCATCCTTTCCGTCCAGATTCTCGTGGATCTCATCAAGATCCGGAGAATAGTCCGCACAGCCGAAAGCTGCGGCAAGACCCGCGCACATCAAGGCAACTTTAATTTTTCCAATATATTCTTTCATTTCTTTCAAATGTTAACAGTCAAACATATTCATCTTTCTCTTAAGGGTTTGTCACCACAACAGGGACAATAGGAATAAATCCGGAAATCATATCCCACCCTTTGGAAGCATCTCTTATTGACACCAGAACGTTGAACTTACTAGAACCATTTGTAAAGATGAGAGGAAGGCCGGAAGCATCTATGTCCATCAGAACGATGCCGTTCCCGGTGCTTGTGATTCCGCTCAACTTAAGAGGAATAACATAGTTTTTTGGCTCCACGTTTTGAGTGAGGATCGACACATTGTCTACATTAAGAGCCTCGGCGGCTGAGAACGGACGGACCTCGAATTTCAATGTCAGAGACTTCTTGTCACCTTCACAGAAGACCTCAACCGATCCATCTGAATATGTCGGGAAATATACAAACGATGATATCACGTTTCTTATCTTATCACGCGCGTCCTCTACAGCCTCGATTATCGAAGCCAAGTCATCCTTGCATTTCTCAATCCTTGACTCCAACGCCTCGACTCTCTCGGCAAAACTGTTGTTGAGGCTGTCTATCCTGTCGGCAAGTTCTTTGTCCATAACACCTTTCAACGAAGCTATGGCATCATTGATCGCGGCCTCATAAGCAACCTTGATGTCCTTCTTTGCCTGCTCAAGCTCCGAGAACAAGTCCTCCAGGCTCTTGGCGTTGTCCGCAAGAGCGTTCTCGGTCTCTGTCAGAGCCTCTTTCAGGTCCTTGATCTCTCCCGCATTAGCATCGATCAATCCTCTCAGATAGGCTTCCTGAGCCTTCAACTGGTTTTCGAGATCCTTTTTCTGAGCCTCAAGAGCCGCCTTGGTCTCCTCTATCGTCCAGTAGGCTGTAAGTTTCTCGTTCACCCAAAGTTTAAGGGATTTCTCCAACTCCTCAAGAGAGGTCTTGACCTTTTCTGTCCATGCGCTTTCAAGCTCAGCGCGAGTCTTGGCGATGGCCGATGTGTAAGCCTGTGTAAGATCTGACACCTCTTTGTCTATCCTGCCATTAAGACCGGAAACTTCCTCACCTATCTTGGATTCAAGGTCACTGACCGCCTTTTTCAAATCCTCGTCGAACTTGTTTGTCAGGCGGGTCTCAAGGTCAGACAAAGACTTCTTCAGTTCAGACATCTCCGTGTTGATCCCTCCAATCCGTTCCACAATACCATTATACTGCTCCAACGTCGCGAATGTGGCTGTGGCCCAGTCCCTGATGCCTTTCAATTCATCATCAACATAGGTCTTGAGAACAGAAATCTGTTTCTCCAATTCTTGATCCTTATCTTTCAGATCAGAGATCATTTCATCTATGTCGGACAGTTTGCCCTGCATTTCCGTCCTCATCGCCTCAAGATTGGCCAAGACGGTAGCCTTGGCTTCATTTATGGCAGCGATCAGTTCCTCCTTGTTGGTCTTGTCACTGTCCTGGAGTTCCTTGACAGCCTTTTCGAGTTCAGAGCGAACCTCTGAAACGCGGTTCTCGTTCTCACCGATGTCTTTGCGAAGATCATCGGCGGTCTTGTCCAAGGACTCGATCATCTTCTTGATTTCCAAATCTGTCCGCTCCAACTCCGGGAGTGAAGCGTTTATCTTTTCAAGCTGCTTGTCGATGGACGGGATGCGGTTGTTCTCGATTTCATCGATGCGGTCATCCACACGCTTGAACTCAGCATCGTAGTCAGCGCATCCGGAGGACACCAGCAGAATCAGGCTCAGAAGAGCCGGTAATATTCTTATTATATTCATTGATTCTTCCATTTTAGGGTTATCGGGTCACGATTGTAGGGTTTATGCCGGCCACACCAAGATCACGCTTGACCAGATTCATAGTGGCGTTGCTGCAGCCTACCATTCTGATGGTCTTCAATTTCTTACAACCATAGAACATACACCTCACCGTCTTTCCATAATTATCACTGACATCGTGCCAGTTTGCTTTATCCAAATTCCAACCTGACAAATCCAACGTCTCAAGCGACGAACATCCATTGAACATTCCAGGCACGCTAGTCACCTTATCCATTTTCCATTTGGACAAATCCAAGGAAGTCAACCCTGAGCATCCATAGAATGTAAAGTTGGTATAATCAAGGTTCTGAGGCCTCCAAGAGGAGATTTTCAACGATTTTGTAGTCAGCTTACTACAATTATAAAATGACTGTTGAAAATTAGTGACTGCCGACACGTCCAATAACTCAAGATCCACCTCTTCAAGAAGATTGCAGTCTCGAAAATATATCTCGTAATCAGGCTTTGCTTTCTTGAGGAGCTTGATTGTCTTTAAGTCAGCAGATTTATACCAATTAAGATTCACTTTGTCTGCATCACCGTCAAAGCCGATTTCACCATACTTGGTGTGCACGATGTTCAAAGTTTTATTATTCGCGTCTTTGGCATATAAAGATGAAGAAATGTCAACCATACTTCCGGACGCGGTAGTATATTGGATCAAAGGCGGTCTGATTTTCGCGACTTTCAAAGGAGTGAACCGTGTGGAAACGTCACGGACAACGACCCTGAAACCGGCGGAGACACGTCCGGCGATAAAGTCATCCAACAGTGCCCCGGGCTCAATCCTGACATTCAGGACTCCGTTCTTTGCCTTGGTGATTCTCTGAACCTTCAGAGCGACCTCATCCCCGACCGAAGCCCTTGTCTTTGTGAGCAACGCATACGCCGACACATCAGCGGTTCCTATTGAGGACAGCAGCCGCTCAGGGCGGATCTCCAGAGAGACATCGATGGTCTTTTCCAAAGACTCGACGTTGTAGGAGAGAATCACACTCCCGTCATCGCTCGTCGGGACAAACGCCAGAGACTGCATCACGGAGTCAAAGGAAGAAATAAGGTCAGCGAAATCAAGGGAAGCGAGATCGCTATTGATAGACGCCATCTCCCTCCTCATTTCAGCCTCTTTTGTCGAAAAAGCTTTCGTGAAACTGTCATACGCGGCATCAACACGAGCTTTGATCGTAGCCTCAAAAACACCCTTGAAATCAGTGATGGCATCCTCGATTGCTTTCTTGTAGGCAATGGTAAGATCCTCCTTCGCCTTGTTCAAGTCAGACGTGAAGACCGGGAAACGATCCGCCAACGCCTTAAGGTCATCATTGACTTTCTTCAACCTGTCCTCAAGAGCAGTAATATCCCCCGCGTTTTCACTGATCAAATCATTCAACAGTTTTTTCTGCGCCTCAAGCTGATTCTCAATGTCATCATTAAGCGCCTTGAGGGAATCCTTGGTCCGGGCGATCGTCCAGTAGCCGTCCAAAGTGCTGTTCACCCACGATTTCATAGAGGCCTCGCTTTCATCGATGGCTTTCTTCAGGCTTTCGTTCCACCATTTTTCCATTTCCTCACGGAAAGTGGCGATGGCGTCGGTGTAGGCCTTGGTGATGTCAGAGACCACCTTGTCGATCCTGTCATTCAGACCATCGACCTCCTCGCCAAGCCTTGACTTCACTTCATCCGACGCTGTCTTCAGATCCTTTGAATATTTCTCCGTCAGACGGGTCTCAAGGTTAGTCATAGAGGTTTTGAGGCCAGCTATCTCGCCTTCGATCCCGCCGAGCTGGTCCACAATGGCGTTGTACTGGTCCAAAGTCATAAATGTCGCATTAGCCCAGTCCTTGGTCTCCTTCAGTTCCTTGTCGATGTAGATTCTCAAATCCGTAATTTTCTTCTCAAGTTCGGCATCCTTTTTCTGAAGATACGAGATGGTGTTGTTGATTGAAGTCAGTTTGCCATTCATCTCGGTCTTCTCGGACTCCAGCAACGCAAGCAGCACGGCCTTGGCCTTGCCGAGGGAGTCAAGGACATATTCCTTGTCCGCCCTGTCGCTGTTTTTAAGATCCTCGACCGCTTTCTCAAGGCCGGTCTTCAATGCGGAGATGCTTTCCCCGTTCTCCGAGATTGTTTTCTCAAACTTCCCCGCTGTCTTCTGAAGGTTCGCGATCATTTCCTTCAGATCCGCATCGGCCTTCTCAAAATTGGAAATCGAGGAGTTGACCGAGACGATCTGACTCTCGATGGTGGCGATTTGGTTGTCCTCCATGGCGTCAAGCCTCTTGTGGATGTCATCGATGTCCGGGGAGTAGTCCGCACATCCGAAGGACATCAGAAGACACAGGGGCAGAACAATCCCGACGCCGACCCTTTCTAAAAAACTTGTCATAAGGTGTTGTGTTAAAATTCAATCGTAAATTTAGACAACACCTTCCAATGGACAATAAAAGCAGGGTAGTAGATTTCGTCAGACACACGAAATTTACTACCCTGCGATGAAATTTACCAACAAATTTACCGGATCAGCACTTAGATGTTTTGTGGCTTAGGCAGCACTACAATCTCTCAAACGGGTTGTCCGGATCACCGGTCCAGCGGTAAAGATGGGCTCTGGAGTACTGCTTTCCGGCAGCGTTCTTGCCAGGCTCGGCGAAATAGAACAACCCGTTCCCGACCGGACATATTCCTGTCGCCCCGTACTTGAAGTAAAAGCCTGGAACCGGATTCTCCGACGATCCGATCACCGGATGCTTTGTCCTGTCGTAAAGAACCCCGGCCAATTGCCTTTTGACCGGCTTCTCAGCGACATCGAACACAAACATGTCATAATTCGGGAATATCTCCTTACGGCCCTTGTACACAGCCATGAACATCTTCCCCGTCTCCGCATCGTAGGCCAGATTCTGCACGCCCCAGTTCGTGTTGCCCGTGTAGGCGAAATACTTGCTCAATGGTTTTGCCGGTCCTTCACCGTAGAAGTCTCCGAACTTGACTTTGCCGGCATATTCATTAAGTTTCCTGATGTCGTAGCGAAGCAACACCTGATGGTTGTTGTCGTTGCGGGCCTTGTCGCCGTAGATGCCGTAAGCCACATAGAGGTAATTCTTTCCACCTTTCTTGCCGAGCTTAGGGGCGATCGTCACGCCGTCGATTCCGGAACAGCCATAGTAATGCTCGTAGCCCTTGTCAGCGAAGCCGGTCATGTGGTAATCCCTAGTGGCGTCCTTGACACAGACAATCCGGAAAGCGTCATTGTTCTCGGAATCCATGCCGACCTCCGTGACCTTGTCAACGTCAATGATCGCGATGTAGAACATCGACCTGCCTTTGGCGAAAGAGGAAAGTCCGGCTCCGATGACATCGTCCTTACATTCGAGAGAGGCGTAAACCTTTCTGTCCGAAGGATTGAACGTCATCGCTCCAAGATGTCCCTGGATCCTGTCTATTGAACCCACAACCTTTCCTTCCATGTCCGTCTTGATGAAGCTGGTCGTGAAAGAGAAGTACATGTTGCCGGCGGAGCTGTCGTAGGCGATTCCCTGGACATGGTTCTTCGCGCCTTCAACGTAAATTTCCGTCGGCAGCTGTTGCTCTGTCTGCGAATACGCAGCCACGGTTCCGGCCACAATCATCAATGCGATCAATGCTATTCTTTTCATATTCAATGTGTTAATATCCTGTTCTTTGGTCACTTTCTTAATTCTTCAATCATCGCTCTTGCCACAGCAGCCGAAGCGCCCTCTCCACCGAGAGCGTCACGGATCTCCTGATAGCCGGACAGCATCGTGGAACGATACTCCTCATCCTCGATCATCCTCCGGACCTCGTTCAGCACGTTCTCCGGCGTGAAATAGTACTGGAGAAGCTCCCGGAAACAAATCCGGTCAAGAATCAGATTGCCGAGACTGATATATTGGATCTTTATTATCGACTTGGCTATCTGGAAGTTAAGATCCGAACCCTTATAGGCGACCACCTGCGGAGTCCCGATCAGCGCGCATTCCAGCGAAGCCGTGCCGGAATTGACCACCGCGGCCTTGGCGTGACGCATCACGGCATAACTCTGGCCGAAGACCACGCTGACATATTCACGCCCCCTTATGTACTTGGTGTAGTCGCTCTCCGTGCGGGCCGGAGCAGCCGCCACGACGAAGCGGTATTCTGAATATTCAGGGATGGAATGCAGCCTGTCGGCAAATTCCATAAAGGTCGGCATCATCGAGCTGATCTCGCCGTTTCTGGATCCGGCCAGGAGGGCGATCATCGGCCTGTCAGGCAGCCCCGTCTTCGCCAGGAACTCCTCACGGGTCTCCTTGAATGCCTCAGAATTGTCGATCGCATCGATCAGCGGATTACCTTTATATATAAAGTCAACGCCTTTCTCAGTGAAGTACGGAATCTCGAACGGGAACACGATGAACAGCTTGTCCACGAACGCCTTGAGCTTCTTCACACGACTCTCCCTTGAGGCCCAGACCTTAGGGGCGATGTAGTAGAAGACCTTGAATCCGGCCTTGTGGGCGAACTCGGCGACACGGAAGTTGAATCCGGGATAGTCAATGAGAATCACCACGTCCGGCTTCCAGCGGAGGATGTCCGTGGTGCAGTCCGTGAACCTTTTGGCGAAGGCTCTGACGTGGAGCAGAATCTGGGTGAAGCCGATGACAGCTCCATCCTTGTAGTCCTTCACGAGGCCGGTTCCCTGCTGATGCTCCTTATAGACGGCATCCATAAGCCCTCCGCCCCAGAAGCGGATGTCAGCCTCGGGGTCCTCAGCGTAAAGCCCCCGCATAAGATTGGATCCGTGCAGATCCCCGGACGCCTCTCCGGCTATGATATAGTAGCGCATATTCTTTAAAAATCTTCATTGAACCCAAGTCCGTTCAACCTGGCGATCTCCTCGTGGTCCGAACTGTTGATGTTGTGGGCGACTATGGAGATGTACCCGTCGGCGAGGATGTGATGATCGGCCAGAATGTCATCCACCGGCGAATCGTCCTTAAATTCCCCGACCATCATGTAAAGGGTCTCCCCCTCCTCGGCCTTCGGGAATGACGTGTGCCCCAGATCCTCCGGACGGACTCCTCTTTTGGCGAAAAGCTCAGCGTCCCAAGGCTTGAACTCCTTCTCCCAATGCCCCAGCCCCTGATGTCCCACACGGATGCCTTTGACAGCCGATGCCGGAATATTCGGAAAATTGACATTATAATATATTCCTGACTTCGGGTTATGACACGCCCAAAGTTTTCTGAATATGCCGGGGAAATATTCATTGACAACGGAGAAGTCCGCGTCCAGGCTCATAGTGTCGAGCGAGACTCCGATGCCTAATATTCCGTTCAGGGCGGCCTCCTCCGCCGCGCCGAGGGTTCCGGAATAGTTCGCCGCGGTGGCAGCGTTGGAGCCGTGGTTGATTCCGCAGACCACGACATCCGGCTTCTGAGGCCAGAAGATCTCGTCCAGGCCATACTTCACGCAGCTTGCCGGAGTGGCATCGAGGTAGGACCAACGCACTCCATCCTCCGTCGGGAGTTCCTTGTAGGCGATCGCCCTACCACCCATCGAGACCGCCATTGACATCCCGGACTGGTGGAATTTCGGCGCGACTGCCGTGATTCTGCCAAATTGACGCATCATGTCAGCCAGCGAATGTATGCCACCAGCCTGATAACCATCGTCGTTTGTCAGCAGTATATTCAGTTCATCAGACATTCTATTAATATTTTAGCCCACAAATATATTAAATTCCGCAATTTTTTAATAATTTTGCATCGCTTTTGCAGTGAAAGGCTGCGGTTAGTTTAGTAAAGAAAAGTATTAACAACTTATTTAATATCTAATAAAATGGTAAAACTTGGTATTAACGGATTTGGCCGTATCGGCCGTATGGTTTTCCGTGCAGCGGTTGAGAACTTCTCAAACGACATCGAGGTTGTAGGTATCAACGACCTTCTCGATCCAGAGTATCTTGCTTACATGCTCAAGTACGACTCAGTTCACGGAGCATTCAAGGGCGACGTAAAGGTTGAGGACGGACACCTTGTAGTAAACGGCAAGAAGATCCGTGTCACCGCTGAGATGGATCCTGCAAACCTCAAGTGGAACGAGGTTGAGGCAGACGTAGTTGTTGAGTCAACAGGCTTCTTCCTTACTGACGAGACAGCCCGCAAGCACATCCAGGCCGGCGCTAAGAAAGTCATCATGTCAGCTCCTTCAAAGGACAGCACCCCTATGTTCGTCTATGGTGTAAACCACAAGACCTACGCTGGACAGGACATCATCTCCAACGCATCCTGCACCACCAACTGCCTTGCTCCTATCACCAAGGTGCTCAACGACAAGTTCGGTGTGAAGAGAGGCCTTATGACAACCGTTCACGCTGCCACCGCTACCCAGAAGACCGTTGACGGACCTTCAAAGAAGGACTGGAGAGGTGGTCGTGGAATCCTCGAGAACATCATCCCTTCATCAACAGGTGCCGCCAAGGCTGTAGGTAAGGTTCTTCCTGAGCTCAACGGCAAGCTTACCGGTATGTCTCTCCGTGTTCCTACTTCTGACGTTTCCTTCGTAGACCTTACCTGCGAGCTCAACACTCCAGCCACCTACGATGAGATCTGCGCCGCCATGAAGGAGGCTTCCGAGGGCGAGCTCAAGGGTGTTCTTGGTTACACTGACGAGCCACTGGTATCCACCGATTTCCGCAACGACTCACGCACTTCAATCTTCGACGTGAAGGCTGGTATCCAGCTCGATCCTACCTTCGTCAAGGTTTGCGCTTGGTACGACAACGAGTGGGGTTATTCCAACAAGGTGCTCGAAATGGCACGTGTTATCGCGAAATAATTAATTCACTTTTTTGCGAATAAGAACAAGGGTGGCTAAAGTCTCTTTTTAGTCACCCTTATTTATAATAATCCTACCCCCTAGTCACTTCGTGACAGCTCCGGTGGGGCACGGGGAAAGGTTTCCCCGAATCCCGTTCGGTCGCTTCGCTCCTATTTTTTTATATTTTAGCAGCTTTTTTTTTTGGGGGGGGGGGGCACCTTATTTTTTGACAACACAAAGACGGCATTCTTTTGGAAGCCGTACATTAAAAAATCAAACATTATGAAGAAAGTTGTTTTGACCCTTCTCTGCGGCGCCATGATCTTCTCTGGCTGCGGCACAATGTCCAAGACTGGACAAGGTACACTTCTCGGTTCCGGAGCCGGAGCCATCATCGGAGCCGGAATCGGCGCCGCCATCGGTGACGGCAAGGGCGCGGCCATCGGAGCGGCCATCGGAACAGCCGTAGGCGCTGGAACCGGAGCTGTCATCGGCAAGAAGATGGACAAGAAGGCAGCTGAGCTTGAGGCACTTGAGAACGCCAAGGTCGAGACTGTACAGGATCAGAACGGACTCCAGGCCATCAAGGTCACCTTCAACAGCGGCATTCTCTTCCCGACAAACGGCTCGACCCTGTCACAGACCTCCAAGAACGAGCTCTCACAGTTCGCCACCAAGATGAGCGATATGCAGGACACAGACATCACCATCTACGGCCACACCGACAACACCGGTTCCGACGCCGTCAACGAGCGCCTGTCCAACGAGAGGGCCCAGTCCGTGGCCAACTACCTGAAGAACTGCGGCATAGCCTCCTCACGTATGACCACCGAAGGCAAGTCCTACTCCATGCCGGTGGCCGACAACTCCACCAAGGAAGGCCGCGCCCAGAACCGCCGTGTCGAGATCTACATCACCGCCAACAAGACGATGATCGAGAAGGCCGAGAACGGCACGCTGTAGGGAATGACCATTCTCTATGAATATAACAGACGCGATGTCTGATGCCAATTGAGTATTACCGTATTCTATGGCAATCAGCCATTACACGTTACTGAATATTCATAAAGACAATACTGAATGCCGCGGAGCACAGAATCCGCAAAGCGAGTTAGGTTATATCGCACCTGACTCGCTTTTTTGTTTCTCGTTACCCCGTATTGACATTATGACAGCTGTATTTGCCGTAAACCAATAACCACATAGCGCATTTATCGTGACTCACCAGGCACAATATCAAGCTTTCTGAGGTATGAAAACCACTTCCATCACAATTTGGTACAGGAGAGGGGCCTCTGGGGTACGAACTACTCTCCGGAACATGTGTGGTACAGGAGAGGGGCCTCTGGGGTACGAACTACTCTCCGGAACGTGTGTGGTACAGGAGAGGGGCCTCTGGGGTACGGACTACTCTCCGGAACATGTGTGGTACAGGAGAGGGGCCTCTGATGTACGGAATGCTCCACAAAACACCCTTGGTATAGGGAAATGGGCTATAGTGTGCAGAATAAACGAAAAGAGAATACCGGTACAAGGGCTTAATTTTATAAGATTAACGATTACAATATTAACTGAGATATTCGACAACTATGAAGAATTACAATGAAAAGGAAAGAAGTTGCGAGGCAACATTCTTTAGTGCCGGGCCTTATTGGCACGCTTACACATCAGGGAAAGAGACCCCGATTCTCTTTACAGGCTCTGATGACTTAAGATTTGCGATGAACGTAATAGCTCAGGCTGCGGACAAGTTCCCGGAATTAAGGATTATCGCCTTTGAAGTGATGAACAATCATTTTCATTTCGTGATTTCCGGCAGCGAGTCAGTCATCCAAGCATTCTTTGAGTTTATCCGGAAACGGATTTCCAGATCTATTTCTGGAATCAAGAAAGCAAAGCTGACGATAAAACCGATCAAAGATCTTCAATCTCTGAGAAACAACATCATCTACACAAACAGAAACGGCTACGTGGCTGATCCCAATTACACTCCGTTCAGTTATCCGTGGGGAACAGGATGTTATTATTTCACACAATTTCCACTGGAAAAGACATATTCGGACCTCTACACCGGAGCAAGACGAAAGATGTTCAGAGGTCGTGCACCTGAACTTCCAGGAGACTGGAGAATGATTGATGGATATATCGCCCCAAAATCCTATTGTGCGATCATATTCGGAATGGCGATATTCAGGGATGCGCATCATTATTTTTCTATGGTCAGCAAGAACGTAGAGGCCTACAGCGAATTGGCAGCCGAGATTGAGGATGGAGAGTTTCTTACAGACACTGAACTATTTACACAGGTAACCAAGATTGTAAAGTCCGGCTACGGGCTAAATGCCTTGAAAGATTTAAGCAAGGCTCAGAAGTTGGATCTGGCCCGAAAACTCCACTACGACTACCGTTCATCCAACGGGCAGATCCGTCGCACGCTTGGTTTGACACAGTACGAAGTGGACTCATTATTTCCATTAAGTGCAGACAAAAACAGATGACTGTCATCCGCCTAAATATAGTGAGCAGAGTTCGGTTCAAAAAAGGTTGATTCGCGGCACAAAACGAGGTGAGGGGCATAGTAGGTACACAGGAGGGGCTTCTGCGGTACGGAACGGGATGGAGGACACGGTTGGTACACGGGAGGGGCTTCCGAGGTACGGAACGAGGTGAGGGGCACGGTTGGTACACGGGAGGGGCTTCTGCGGTACGGAACGGGGTGAGGGGCACGGTTGGTACACGGGAGGGGCTTCTGCGGTACGGAACGGGATGGAGGGACACGGTTGGTACACCACAATGGGTACTGGTGTACGAAATGTACGGAAAGAAGGATTTATACACAAGATGAAGCCACACCGAAGCCAACGCAGATGAGACCGGCGTGCGGAGGAAAAGGCGAAGGAAGAAAAGGAGGAAAGGGAGAAGGAGGAAAGGGCTGAGGAGGAAAGGGAGGAAAGGGCTGAGGGATCAATACTGCCGCGGGCCGAAGATGGAGGTGCCGATGCGGACGATGGTGGCGCCGTGGCGGATGGCAAGGGGCCAGTCGTGGGACATTCCGATGGAGAGTTCGGTGAAGTCGGTCAGCTGGGGATAACGGGTGTCCAGACGTTGCTTGAAGGACTGGATGCGGGCGAAATCGGACTCGACAACAGTGTCGTCATCGGTGTGGGTGGCCATTCCCATCAGGCCGTGGATGCGGACGTGCTGATAGGAACGTCCATTGGCATATTCATCAAGGATGGACTCGATTTCCTGCTCGGTGAGGCCGCCTTTGGTTAGTTCGGCGCCGAGGTGGAGTTCCAATAGGACGTTGACGGTCCGAGAATTGACCGAGGCCCAGTTGTCGATCAGGTCCAGCAGGTGGCGGGAGTCCACGGACTCGACCAAGTAGGCGTACGGAAGGACCAGCTTCAGTTTGTTGGTCTGGAGATGGCCGATGAAATGCCATTCGATGTCCTGCGGGAGCTGTAGGGCTTTGGCGGCGAACTCCTGTGGACGGTTCTCTCCGAAACAACGCTGGCCGGCCTGATAGGCGGTCAGAATGTCCGGGAACGGATGGAATTTGGAAACTGCCACCAGTTTAACCCCCGATGGCAGTTCCTTTTTGATATTATTAAGATTCTCTTCTATCATTCCGTAAAGGATTTACTGGAATCAAAAAAGTCTTTATTATTTGAATATTGTTTACGTCCCTCCCTCCTAAATCAGGAATCCTGTTAAAAGTGTCAAATAAAAGAGAATACTCCTAAAATTCAGACAACAAAACCTAAACAAATTCAAAATATTCATTTAGCCTGGCTTAGCGGCGGCCTTTCTGCTGCTCCCTCTGCATCTGAGCCTGCATCCTCTGGGCCTCCTCAAGACGCTGCTGCCACTTGCTCTTAGGCATCTTCTTGCCCTCGGTGGCCTTCAGTTTGGCAAGAATCTCGTCCGGATTCACGAACCACTTTCTGATCACCCAGGTCTCAAGCATCGTGATGAGGTTGGAGAGCAGGTAGTAGTAGCTCAAAGCGGCGGAGAGGCTGTTACAGATGAAGAACATCATTATAGGCATCATCCACACGCTCATAAAGCGCATCGAAGCCATCTGAGGATCATCGGCTCCTGGCTGGGATGCGGTCGTGATCTTCGAATAGAAAAACATTGACACGGCCATCAGCAGGGCGAACAATGACAGGTGATCGCCGATCAGCGGAATCCTCGTACCGAAATCGATGATGGAATCGTAAGCGCTCAAGTCATCGGCCCACAGGAAAGACTGCTGACGCAGCTCGATGGAAGCCGGGAAGAAGCGGAACATCGCCCAAAGGATCGGGAACTGGAGGAGCATCGGCAGACAGCCGCCCATCGGGCTGATACCGGCCCTCTTGTATAGATCCATCTGAGCCTGCTGCTTCTTGAGAGCGTCCTCCTGCTTAGGGTACTTCTGGCTCAGCTTGTCGATCTCAGGCTTGATGGCCTGCATCTTGGCGGATGAGGAGTACGACTTGTAGGCGAACGGAAGCACGACAAACTTGATGAATATGGTCATCAACAGGATGATGATTCCGAAGTTGGAGATGAACCTGTGCAGGAAGTCGAACAGAGGAATGATCACGAATCTCGTGAACCAACCAACGAGCCAACCTCCCAGCGGGATGATCTTCTCGTACTTCTGGTCGAAGGACTTGAGGGTCTTGAAGTGGTTAGGACCGAAGTAGAACTCGAACGGAACCACCGTCTCGTGCTGTCCCGGCTGGAAATCCATCCTCAGACGCGCCTCACCAGTCATCAGGTTGTGACTCTCGTCGTCCTCAGGGAAATAGTTCAGCGCGAAATCAGCCGACGCGAACTCCTGCGGAGACCTCATGATGGCGGAGAAGAACTGCTGCTGGAATGCGAACCAAGACACCCTGGCATCGACACGTTTCTGCGCGCTGCGGCCCTTGGCAATGGCCTCCGGTTTCTTCTCACCGTTGAAATAGTAGTCAAGTTTGGAGTACTGGACCTCACTCTTGTAGCCCTTCTCCATCCTCGGCATGGTCACGAAATAATCCACATCGAACGAGAACACATTCTTAGGAATGACATTCTCCATTCCCACGAACGAGAGATAATTCTTCACTGAATATGATCCTTCGGCAATCGAATATCTCTGCTCGATGTAGCCGCCACCAGCGAAAGGCAGACGCATCGCAAGCGAAGTGTCAGTCTTCTCGGCGACCACAAAGTTGAAGTCCGCGGTGTTGATCGTCTCTCCGGCATAGACCTGAATGTCATAGCGGCTCATCTCCGGCTTGAAGATGAAAAGCTCACCACCACCGTAGCTGCTATATTCATTGATTTTCACTGAATATGGCTGCGCACCTTTCGTGGTGAAAGCCACCTCGAACTTGTCGTTGGCCAAGGTAACGATCTGAGCCTCCGCTGAATGAGCGGCCTCAAGGAGAGAATCCTTATAGATGCTCACCGGAGCGGCGGCCACCTGAGCGACCGAAGCCGTGTCGGAGGACATTCTCTGGGCCGCCTCAACGGCGGCGATCGAGTCGGCCTGAATCTGTTTGACCAACGCTATCGAGTCCAACTGTGCCTGATAGGCGGCCTGTTTCTGATACTGTTTGTTCTGATAGAAGGTAAAGCCGAACAGGAGCAAGCCTATCAGGACAATACCTGTGATTGTGTTCTTATCCATTCTTGATTACTTCTCTTCTTCGCTCTCCTCTGCCTTGCGGATCTTTGCCTCAAGACCCTTCAGTTCCTGCTTCGCCGCGTCGATCCTCTCCTGCATCTTCTGGATCAGAGGAGCGGAGTTCTTGGATGACGAGAAGAAACCTATGTTGTTCTCGTAGGTGTCAATGTCCTGCTGGAGCTTGTTGTACTGCTGCACAAGACGATCCTTCTCGCTGAGCGGCTTTCTGGAGAATCCACCGTTCCTGCCACTGTTGCCGGCACCCTGTCTCGGAGCCCTGAGTGAGAAATCAGGGAACTTGGCCTGCATAGCCTCTGTGTAAGCGGCCTGAATGCTTTCCTTCTCCTTGAACGGAACGAATCCGATTCCCTGCCACTTGTCAGCGAAGGCGCGGGCGGCATCGCGGTCAGCCGCCGCGTCACCTGAGAGGACATATTCATTGATCTCTTCGATGAGAGCCTTCTTGGCCTTGAGGTTGCCGTAGAAGTCATTCTCCGGCTTGGCGTTCTTGTCGCGCTCGTTGAAGAACTCATCGCAGGCGGCGCGGAAACGCTTCCAAAGCTGCTCAGACTTCTTGCGAGGCACGGCGCCGATCTCCTTCCACTGCTTCTGCAGGGCGATCAGAGCCTCTGTGGTCTTCTTCCACTCCTTGCTGTCCTTCAAGGCCTCGGCCTGCTCGATCAGGGAGAGCTTCTTCTCCATATTCTCGTTCATCGAGTCCTTGAACTGGGTGTAATATTCCCTCTTGCGGGAGAAGAACTTGTCGCAGGCGGCGCGGAAGCGGTCGTAGATCTTCTGGTTCTCCTTTCTGGTGGCGAATCCGATGGTCCTCCACTTCTTCTGAATATCCTCGATCTCGGTTGAGAGGGCGTTCCACTCGTTTGATGACTTGACTTCCTTCTCGGCGATGGCCTCGACCTGCTCGCAGAGCTTGGTCTTCTCGGCAAGGTTCTCCTGCTGCTTCTCCTTCTGGCCCTCGAAGTAGGCCTGATATTTCTTGTTTATGACGGCTGTGGCGGCCTTGAAGCGATCCCAGATGGAATCACGATATTCCTTTGCCACAGGGCCGAACTCCTTCCACTGCTCGTGGAGCTTCTGGAGCTCACGGAAAGCCTCGACGACATTCTCGTTCTCGGAAAGTCTCTCGGCGGCCTGGCAGAACTCCTCCTTGGCCTCAAGGTTCTTCTTGAAATCGAGATCCCTCAGGTCGCGGTTGATCTTCACCATGTCGTAGAATTTCTCCACGTAGAACTGGTAGGTGTCGTTCAGGTCACGGAACTTTGTGGCCGGAACCGGACCGATCTCCCTCCAGCGGTTCTGGAGCTCACGGAAAGCCGGGAATGTGGAGTTCACATCCTCCTGCTTCTCGACGAGGTTCTTAAGATCCTCGATGACAGCCTGCTTCCGGGCGAAGTTCTCCTCCCTCTGGGCATCCTGCTGGCGATTATATTCAGCACGCTCTTTCTTATAGTTGGCATAGACACCCTTGAAGGCGGTCTCCATGGCCTCGAACGGATTATCCTTCACGTCCTCGGTCTGAGCCGCAGGGGCGACCTCATCGATCACATCCTCCCTTGACGAAGGCTCATCAACCTTCGCTCCAAAGCCGGCCTCGGCCTTCTCTTTTGAGAGTTTCTTGTAGAAAGCGGACTTGATGGCCTCAGCCTCCTTGTACCTCTTCATCCTGTCGTCGGCCTGGGAAAGCTTGTCGAACATGTCCGACAACTCAGCCAACGAAAGGCTCCCGAGATCAGCCGGAATCTCTCCGCCTTCCTCGGCCTGAACGGCTTCCTCGCCTCCTTCATTCGCATTCTCCACAACCTGTGGGGCCTCTTCAGCCTTGTCAGCGACCTCCTCGGCAACCTCCTGCGCCTTAAGATCTTCTACATTCTCATTGAGAGCCTTTGGAGCTTCCTCTACATCTGGGGTCACATTAACCTCAGGAATATTACCTTCACTCATAAAGCAGTTTAATTATAAGAGTTTCAACATATCCGCAAATATACCTAAAAAAACAATTAAAAACCCTATTTTTGCAAAAAGGAAAAACAATATTCTATGCGAATTGACATTCTTACAGTCGTTCCGGAACTTCTGGACAGTCCGCTGAGCCACTCGATCGTGGGGCGGGCGATCAAGAAAGGTCTGGTCGAAATACACGTCCACAACATCCGGAAATATGGCCTCGGCCCGCGCGCCATGGTGGATGACTACTGCTACGGCGGCGACGCGGGGATGGTGATGATGATCGAGCCGGTGGAGAAAATGATCGACGAGCTGAAGGCGGAGCGGGAATATGACGAAGTCATCTACATGTCCCCCGACGGCGAGCGTCTGAACCAAGGAATATCCAATGAGCTCTCCCTGAAGGAGAATCTCATCCTCCTCTGCGGCCATTATAAAGGAATAGACCACCGGATCAGGGAACATCTGGTGACCCGCGAGATCTCCGTGGGCGACTATGTGGTCAGCGGCGGCGAGATCCCGGCGGCCCTGCTGGCGGACTCCATCGTGAGATTGATTCCGGGAGCGTTGTCCGACGAGACCTCTGCCCTCAGCGACAGTTTCCAGGACGGCCTCCTCTCCCCTCCTGTCTATACCCGCCCGGCCGACTACAAAGGCTGGAAGGTTCCTGAGGTCCTGTTGAGCGGAAATCCGAAACTCATCCGCGAATGGCAGGACGAGCAGGCTCTTGAGCGGACAAGGCTTCTCCGGCCGGAACTGCTGGGGGACTCCGGCGGAAAGCGCGGTTAAGCTATCGCTCAAAGAAGATAAAGAAGTTGTCTTGATCTGTTTGAAATGTTCTATGAGAAGAAAATCCTTCAAACGAACAAATCAAAACAGCTTCTGAGGATTTCGAAAAATATTCCGGCAAAATAATTAGCAGAAGACATTGATAGTCAACGCAAAAGACAGTTATTAACGTAAAACGTTTAAAACTTTTCCCGAAAAAGGTTTGCTTAAACGTTTTTTTTGACTACTTTTGCATCACGAAAGATGTGAGATACATCACACTCTAACGACTATGACCTTCTTTCAAAATAAGGTAATACACTACTAACTAACCGAAAAAAGTCCGCAGCGATGTGGGCTTTTTTATTTATCATCAACAAGTGCGAGAAACCGGCATCGCTTTTCAGCGACATCGCCTCACACCTGGGACTTCATCTGGCTGGCATACAACGATTTGGCACTCCAGGTATGAATACTTTAGCGCACCTGGGAGGCTATTCCCCCGCCGTAGCGCATTCTGTGGGCGATGTCCTCTCTCAGGTGCGCAAAATGCCTCACACCTGGAGTGACATCCATCTGATAATCATCGATTTACTATTTCAGGCGCGCTGACATATTCACAGATGCCACAAGATATCGACACAATAACAAATGAGATATTTTCTAATTACCAGAATATCAAGCAATGATGTTAATAGTTAGTCAACTACTATATAATTACCTAAAAATAATGATCAAGATAACGAATCTTCTATATAAGCTGGATCTGAGCGGCATTTCGTATTACCGTCCGCAAAGCCAAATGAAACTCAAGACTTTACCAGATGTGAGTCTCCAACCACATAGAGAAAAATTTGTCATACACTTCGTACACCCCCTTGTCGCTGGTCACGATCTGACGGTCAACCAGTGCCTTGATGGAAGTCTGGACGGTAGAGGGGCTCTGGAGACCATACTTCTTCACGAATTTTCCTCCGGTTATCGCAGTGGCCTTCTTCTCTCTGTTGATTGCCATAAGGAGTTCCTTTTGCCTTCCGGTCAACTGATAAAGAAGATCACTGTATACGCTGCTGTTCTCATCGATTATGCTTTTAACAGCGACATCAATCATGTTCAGTGTGCAGTCCGCGCCTTCCGGCGTGTCAGAAAACAACCTATTCATTACCCGCTGCATAAACCAAGTCACGCCTTCAAACTTTTTGTAAACATATTCTGGAACTTCACGCTCGACACTCTTGCCATATCGACCAAACAACGACTGTGAGAAATCGGCGTATGCATCACAAGGAAGGCTCTCCAGGCTCATTGCCGTCGTCGAAGCATAGAATGGCCTTGCAGGCGATATGAACATTTCCGAAAGAAGGTGCCTTGATGATCCCGAAAACACCCATACAGTGTTTTTACACCTCTGAATAAGTGTACGCAACACCGCCTCGACATTCTTTTCCGGATAAAACACGATCTGTTGGAACTCATCTATGGCGACAATATTCGGCTTGTCAGATTCACTGAGGTACTTGAATATTTGATCCAAGGAATATGACGGTTCCTCAGAGCGTGACGGTTCTATGCTCCAATTTGGATTTCCCATAATGTCCACAGACATCACAGGACGCAAAGACGACACCGTCTTCACAAACCGGGACAACGCTTTCTGGCCACGAGGCATCAACTGCGACAGTATCGTCTTGCCCATAGAGAACACAAGATCCTGCAGATTGTTTGTCGCATAGATGTCAATCAGAAAAGTGTTGTACTCTTCCGCAACCTCCGCCTGACCGAAGCTGTGCATCAGGAGTCCGGTCTTTCCCATCCTGCGTGGTGACATCAACACCACATTATTCCCGTTCTGAAGCAGCCCCGTCAAAGATTCGGTCTCTTGTACACGGTCACAGAAATATTCCGGACCTTCATAACCATAAGTAATGAATGGATTCTTTAGCATAGTATCTTATTCAATCTTGACAAAGATAGCACATTAGCGCGTAATACGCAATTAACATTATGTTTTTTACGTATAATTATCCATAAACTTAAACTGAGCGGCATTTCGTAATTGAGAAATCATTTTTTTTGCGTAGGTTTGTATTCAGAAAGATTGCGGGTATTATGACAATAATCAATCAAGCCATAAGCAGGAAGATATTAGCAGAGATGGCACAGAACTTCTATGGTGAAATGATCAAAGGAGTTGTGGACATCGACAGACAGATTATGGCGCTGGATGCCGAACTGCATTCTGATTTGGAAAGGCTCTTACTTGAGGACGGTTCTGATCAGGAATCACTGTGGGGAATCAACTTGTATCCAGGTGTCGAAGGAGACGATTTCATTGAATTCGACTCACTGATTAACATAAGCCCTCGAAGAAACAATTTCAGCAGGGATGTGGAAGACGATGCGATACGCAGTCAAATTCGTTCAATAGTCAATAATCTTATCAAATGACAACGACATCTCTTCCAGCGAGACCTGATAAGGATAAATGGGCTGCGATGGACTTCATCTCACAGATGGCGAACATTGGAAGCGAGGTAGGACGTACCTTGAAATGGAAACAAAAGGGTAACACCACGCTGGCCCAAAACGCCTTTATCCGAGCACTCGACTTATTCGATCTCACAATCGAAACAGGACGCATCAATGGTTCCCTGTCATCCAGAGATTCAATGCTCAGAGAGCTCCTTATGGCAAGAGACCTATTCTGCGAAGAATATCTTTCCGAGGACAACAATGCGATAGCGCCATCAGACAGGTATTTCTCTCAATTCGCCAAGGCATGCGCTCTCAGATCGGGTCGCTAAGACACCTGCCACAAAAGTAATGAATGGGTTCATCGGTATAGCATAGGATTCAATTCATAATAGCACATTAAGACAAAATACGCAATTATCATTATGCTTTTTACGTACAATCATCTGCGAACTGTATTGGAGCGGTGTTATATAAGAATATCTAAAACTTTCTTAGTCAAGTAAAAATCAATCTTAAAGTCAATAATCTTTACTACATTTACCTTATCGCACTCGAAAAAGAGCTTACGACAAATGATTTGGGAAGTAGATGTGAACAAAGATGTGCAATTCATTCTGTACATATAAGAAAAAAAACATAATACTCTAGTTTAACCAATGGTAAATGAAATGTCGTTATGAATAACAACAATAATACTTCTAATTCATCTTCTAAGCCTCAGAACGGCGAGCGGCAATCTGATATAAGTAAGATACTTCGCAAGCGCATAAAGACTTGGAGTCGATTGTCTGGAGAGAAGGTATGGCTTCCACTGAAACCAATCGGAAGACTCGACAATGACTTATTAAAATATTTTGCTAATGAAGTTTACAACAAAATAAGGGTAATATGTTCAGATGATAACGGGAATATGACCCTCGAGAATGTATCAGATATCAATGTAATTACCATTTGTCCCTCAAAACCTGTCAAATGTAAGATTAAGAACAATGAGTATACCATAATGACACCGACCGGATACCTAAACCACATAGATAAAATGATCGTCGAGAATTTCAGAGAGATTGTCATCGATCATATTAATCCTATCGACAAGACTTTAAAAGAGAAAGAATTCAAAACTCTTTCCACCATTTCTGATTTTGTCAAAGACATAAAAGAACAGAAGAATTCGCCCATTAGCAAAGTTGAATATGATGCCGCAGAAGAAATAAAAAACATCAAGTTAGATATGGCTGCCTTAAAGGAGGAGCTTAAGGCTATTATAGAAGATAGTCAATATCTCCTGACAACGGCGAGCAGCAATATGAAAAAAAGTAATGTGATCGATTACAAGAAATTCTTTACCGACAAGGAGGAACAGAAGTATTACGGATACATTGGGGAAGCGAAAGACACTAATGGTGAAGATATGATTATATATCAAGACCTATCCAACCCAAACTTGCTCGTAGAGACGGCAAGTTCTTGGAAGAATAAAGAGCTAAATGAAAAGAATGTAGTTGAAATATCCCTAGAAAATCTTTACGGAATAACAAGAAATCAATAATTGAACTTCAACAAGGAACAAGGCAGGACAGGGCAACCGCATAACGAGGTGTTGCCTCTAAGGAATATATCTGCGGCTGGCCCACTTCCAAACACAAGGTTGGCCGTACAATAATAGTGTGAGTGTACTTCTGTGGCAAGCCACACGGCAGTGGTTTGCAAAAAATACGGACGTAAAGCGAAATGAACTTGATACTATCGATTATTTATCCAATCTTTGCAGTCGGTATTGACTATTCCATTGTGATAAACACTAATATGAATAAGGTAATGAAAAAACTCGCATTGCTAATAATAACGCTGGTTGTTCTGGGATCCTGCAAAAAGACAGAGGAGCCAGCACCTGCACCGGTTCCTGAGCCGAAACAGGAATTGGTTCCTATCCAAATCGCCACAGCGGTGACAAGGGCGACAGACTATGCGTTCGAGACCGGAGATGATGTCGGACTGTTCGTTGTAAATCAGCCAAGCGACCTACAGACCAGCGGAAACCATGTGGACAATTGCAGGTTCACGTTCGATGGCACGAAATGGAACGCCGGGGAAGAGACCTACTGGCTTGACGCGACCACAAAGGCGGATTTCTACTGCTACTATCCTTACACGTCCTCTGTGTCATCAATCACAGCGTTCCCGTTTCAGGTCTGCCAAGACCAGAGCTCAGAGAGCGGCTATAAGGCGTCGGATCTAATGTGGGGAAAGGTTCAGGGAATCGCCCCGACTCCGGATCCTGTTATGGTCACCGTGAACCACAGTATGAGTTGCTTGATTGTCAACCTGAAAGCGGGAACGGGTTGGAATGAGGACGACATCAAGGAGGCCGAAGTGACTCTCTGCGGACTTAGGACATCCGCGCTTGTCAATCTGGCAGACGGAACGGTCATCGCCGACGGCGGCACAGCAGAAATGAAGCCTCTACCTATCGGGGCAGGAATATTCAAAGCCCTTGTCGTGCCTCAGAAGGTCTCCGACTCGGAACTTGTCCGGGTCAAGGTCGGCACGAATTCATATTCATTGAAGACCTCCATCGACTTGAAATCAGGCAGGCAGCACACGTGCACGGTTGTGATCAACCGCACTGGCGAGGGGATCAACATCGGCATCGGCCCGTGGGAGACAGATGGCATCGACTACGGAGGTCCGGTTGAATAAAAAACGCCAGCCAAAGCCTCACTGATGGAAACGGCAGATCAGCGAAGTGATGGATTACTTGACAAAACGAAGCTGGCAAAAAGTAAATGAATATCAATGAAAACAGCATTTCACCACATAGCGGCGGCAGCCGTATTGTTCGGACTGACAGCGTGCAACTCTGAGAAAGACAACTTCTATCCCGAGCCTGATGACGAGGGATCCGGACTGATCACTATCTCCGGTGAGATCTCACAGATCTACCAGACAAGGGCGAATGACTCCGGCTTCGCGGACAAGGACGAGATCGGAGTCTATATCGTGGACTACAATGGCGGCGACGCCGGGACACTTAAGAACAACGGCAACAGGGCGGACAACGTCAAGTTCACATTCGATGAGGCAGCCTACAAATGGACACCGGAGCACGACATCTACTGGAAAGACAAGGAGACGCACATCGACGTCTGTGGCTACTACCCTTACTCATCATACGTCGATAAAGTCAGTGTGTATCCTTTCGAAGTCAGGAAGGATCAGAGCACGGAGGCGCTGAATGGTAAGTTTGGCGGCTACGAGGCATCAGACTTTCTTTGGGGCAAGGCGGAAAACGCCGCTCCGACGGACAGGATAGTCCGCCTGTCATTCGCACACAAGATGGCGGGAGTCAGGGTAACCCTTGTGAAAGGCACAGGCTTCTCGGACGCAGAGTGGTCCGAGGCAAGCAAGGAAGTCCTCATTCTGAACACCAAGAGAAAAGCCGTGATAGATATTGCCACCGGAATTGTCACGGCAAGCGGCAAGGCAGATGGCACGGGCATAATTCCTTACAGGAAAGGGAAGGATTTCAGAGCCGTGGTCGTCCCGCAGGAAATAGCTGAAGGGACTCCTATTATCAATGTCACCGTGGACGGGATCTCCTACAAGTTCAGCAGAGGGCTCGTGTTCGCTCCATCCAAACAGCACAACTTCACGATCACTGTCAACAAGAGAGAACCAGGAGACTTCAAGTTCAAGGTGAGCGACGAGAGCATCACGGTATGGGAAAACGACGATGTCTCACACGATGCTACGACGAGGGAATATGTCGTCATCAATGTCGAGACTCCGGGGACGTTGGACAAGTGCGTCGAGGATGCGGGGTTGAGTCTTAAGGAGATAAAGAATCTCAAGCTTACGGGGAATGTCAACTCACGGGACTTTGCGGTGATAAACCATTTGATGACCTCAATTGAATCATTGAACCTTAAAGAAGTCACGATAAAAGGAGCCAATGGTGGGATCATTGGCGAAAAAGGAGATGGGACTGATTACCACAGAGGTGACGATTGTCAAATTCCCCCCGGTGCCCTTAGGAATAAAGAATCTCTCATACATTTGACCCTTCCTGACAACATCGCATCAATAGGGGATAACGCCTTTGATCAATGTTCGCATTTGTCAGGATCTCTGATAATCCCCGAAGGGGTGACAAGAATAGGGAAATTTGCCTTTGGGGAATGTCCCCTTCTTTCCGGGATACTTTCCTTGCCAGAGTCTTTGACCACAATTGATGCTGGAGCCTTCAGGGGTTGCAAATTCACGTGTAAATTGCTTTTGCCATCCAAACTGGAATACATAGGAGATGAAGCGTTTATGGAATGTAGCGAAATGTACGGAGAATTACACTTTCCGGAAAGTATGAAAAGCTTCGGTAAAAGAGCATTTGCTGGAATGACATCACTAACCGGCAGCATTACGTTTCCCCAATCAATAACGGAGATTCCTGAGAATCTGTTCAGCGTATGCCCGGGATTGAAAGGCTTGACTTTACACAATGGAATAAAAAGTATCGGGAAGTGGGCATTTTCTAAAAGCGGATTCAACGGCGAGCTTATTCTTCCCGATGGTTTGACAACCATCAGCCAAGGTGCCTTCAGTTGCTGTAGCTTCACCGGACGGCTTGTTATACCTAAGGAAGTTTCCATCATCGAGGCCGATGCTTTCGCTGTGAATGGATTACTTTCCGGAATCATAGAATTACCGGAAAGTATCACCAGCATAGGACAATCCGCATTCAATGGTTGCAGAAACATCGAAGGGCTGATTATACCTGCTGGGTTGGAGACAATTCCGCGAAATGCATTTAAAGGTTGCCATAGTATCAACCAAATTATTTGCAAAGGCACGATTCCTCCCAACATACAATCTGGAGCCTTCGAAGGTGTACCCAAGGACTACTTCACCGTAGAAGTGCCGGAATCAGCGGTCGCCCAATACCAGACAGCCAAGGGATGGAATGAGTTCAAACGCATCTCCGCCTACCGTAATCTTGCCGTAAGGCCCAGGGTGACCACAGCATTGAACACAAAGACGACAAGGGAACTGATCCTTGACGCGGATGATGAATGGGAGGTTGAAAGTATACCAGGATGGGTGACACTCAGCCAGAAAGAGGGGAAGGGAAAAACACTGCTCAAGCTGGAATTCCTCCAAATGCCTGTGGGGAAGAACCGCGATGGTAAAATCGTCTTCAAGCTCAAGGGCAAGGACTACAGGACAACCTGCAACCTGACCCAGTATGACTGCGCCTATGCCGAGGATGAGATCATCACCCTGCGCAAAGCCTCCAAAGGCAACGGAATCAACCTTGTCTTTCTCGGAGACGGATTCAGTGCCAAGGACATAAGCGAAGGGCAGTTAATGAATACTGTGCAGGAAGCTGTAGGGCACTTTTTCAGCATCGAGCCTTACAAGACCTATAAGGAATATTTCAACGTCTATACTGGGATAGCGGTGTCACCGGAATCCGGCATCGGAGGAGTCAACACGATAATATACAACAAGTTCAACACTTCCGCCAAAGGCGGTGCGACTCTCGGAGGGCGGTATGGCGAGAGCGACTACAACGAGATATTCAAATATGCCTGCAAGGCGCCGACCGTCAACGAGGAGAACCTCAACCGGACACTCATCGTCATTATTCCTAACACATCCGACTACGGAGGCGTCACCTATATGTACGATGGCGGAGCGGCCATCGCCTATTGCCCGATGAGCGACTACGGTTACCCTTTGGACTTCCGTGGAGTCGTCCAGCACGAAGCCGGAGGACACGGATTCGGAAAGCTCGGCGATGAGAACATATACATCAATGCGTTTATAGACGATGTGGGCGAGTTCAACAATGCCAAGATGAAAGGCTGGTACGAGAACCTGTCCCTCAGCGGAAAAATGAACGAGGTGCCTTGGAGCCACCTGATCTTCGATGAGAAGTACAGCAGGTTCGTGGACATATTCGAAGGAGGTTTCAAATACACCAGAGGTGTCTATCGCTCGGAGTACAACAGCTGTATGAACAATGATATTCCTTACTACAGCACCATCAGCCGCGAGGCGATTGTCAAAAGGATTATGGAATATGCCGGGGAGGAATATTCATTCGAGAAGTTCGTCGCCAATGACATAATAGACGCACAGCCCGAGAGCGCCTCGGCGACCACCAAGGCCTCTCCATTCACTTTCTCCGCTTCCGGCGGAGCACATCAGAACGGACCGGTGTTTATGGGAAAGCGTCCGGTTATTAAATAGCGCATTGCACAATGAAAAAGATATTCTTCTCTCTACTTCTTTTAGCCGCCGCCTGTTCCAAGTCGGACACGGCGGTGGAGGATGATTCTCAGATCCGCTTTGACTTAGGGTTCTCTGGTCAGACAAGGGTTATGGCCAACACCTTTGAGAGCGGCGACGTGACCGGACTTTATATGACCGAATATGATGGTTCGAACAAACCGACTCTGCTTCTGGCCTCCGGGAATGCGGTCAACAATGCCGCACTGAGATTCGACGGGACTTCGTGGACATCCTCCCCTACCCTATTTTGGGACAAGGGAGTAAAGTACGATGTCTATGGCTACTACCCTTACGCCAACCCTTCATTCGTTGAAGAGTACCGTTTCAGCGTAGCCACCGATCAGACAACGTCAAAGACAGCGGAGTCTCTCGGCGGCTATGAGGCCTCGGACTTCCTCTGGGCGAAACAGACCGGCGTGAAATACCCGGACGTAGTGAGGCTGACGTTCAGCCACAGGATGAGCCGTCTGGTCGTCAACTTGGTCAAGGGCAAGGACTTCGAGGGAGACCTTCCAAAAGATGTTGTCGTCAAGGTTCACGGTACAGTTACGGATGCAATCGTGGATCTCGGCAGCGGAACTGTTGTAAAGGACAGCCACGGCAAGGCGGAAAGCATCACAATGAAAAAGGAAATCGATTCTGTATTCTCCTCCATCATCGTCCCGCAACGCATCGACAACCGCCAGCCTCTGGTCGAGGTTCTCACCAGTAATGTCTCCTACCTGATGGAAAGCCGTTTCGTCTTCCGTTCCGGGGTCCAGCATTCCATCAACATCATCCTTGACAGCGACCCTGCCAAAGTCAAGATCGAGATCGGTGGCGAGATCCAAGGCTGGAACTAGACACCCCCGGGTGCAGATGCGCCGTTTCCGCACCCGAATAAACTAAAATCAATATTCCCGGGTGCAAGATGTCATCATTTGCACCCGGGAATGTTTTTTGTCTGTAGCATGCCCATCCCAAAACCGTGCGGTTCTTTGTTATAAGTGATATTCTTTTTACATTTGCAAAGTTTATGGTTATAAAGTTTACAACGATAAAGATTGAGTTATGAAATACTATGACAGAACCCGTGAATTGGCTTTTCTGAAAGATATCCAGAAAAAAGCTTTCGGAGAGTTTTCAAAAATGACCGTACTTAAAGGTCGGCGCAGGATAGGGAAAACAACCTTGGGAATTCTCTCAATGGAAGGAACGGAGACGGTCTATTTGTTTGTTTCCAGAAAGGCTGAAGCCGATCTTTGCATTGAGTATGCAGAGGCGATAAGGCAGACATTAAACGAATTTGTCCCTCAGGGAATATATCATTTCAAGGACATCTTCGCAATGCTTATGAATATAGGCAAACATCGTTCATTCAACCTGTTCATTGACGAATTTCAAGATTTTCTATATGTCAATCCTGCGATCTTCTCGGACATCCAGGATGTTTGGGATAGAGAGCGAAGGAGTTCCAAGGTGAATATGGTGGTAAGCGGATCAGTTTACTCAATGATGGAAAAAATATTCAAAAATGAGAAGCAGCCACTGTTCGGAAGAGCCGATATGACGCTTAGCCTTGAACCATTCAGGACAGAGGTCTTGAAAGAAATAATGGCGGATCACAAGAAGAATTTCAACAATGATGACCTGCTTGCGTTATATTGTTTTACCGGAGGAGTTCCAAAATATGTCGAGTTGCTGATGGATAATGACTGCACCGATATGGAAAGTATGGTCGAATATATGACTCGACCGGATTCCCAGTTTTTCGACGAGGGCAGAAATATGCTTATTCAAGAGTTCGGGAAACAGTATGCCACGTATTTTTCGATTCTTGGGCTTATCGCGGCTGGTGATGTCACACTTCCCCAAATAGAAGGAGTGCTTGGAGAAAAAAGTCTGGGCGGACAAATGAAAATTCTGGAGGAAGAATATGCGCTGATCAAGAAAAAGAGACCAATAAGAGCCAACAATACTTCTAAAACAGTGCGATATGAAATCAATGACATTTTTCTCCGCTTTTGGTTCAGGTACTTCTATAAATACCGTTCATTGATAGAGATAAAGAACTATTCCGCATTGTCTGAGCTAATCAAGAACGAGTATCCAACATATTCAGGGCGTATTTTGGAAAGATGGTTTCGGCAGAGGATGATGGAATCACAACAGTACGCTGAAATCGGTGCTTGGTGGCATCCTCGTAAAGGAAACACAGACAATTCCGACAATGAAATTGACATCGTTACCGTAAGACTTGACGGTAAAGTCCAAGCATACGAAGTGAAACGGAACAAGAAAAAATACTCTCAAGAGTTGTTGAACGCCAAAGTTGCTGATATGAGCCACAGCGCATTCGGCAATACAGACATAACTGTCGGGTGCCTGTCATTGGAGGATATGTGATTATTCCATCGCAGGAGCATTCAGTCCACTACAACACCAAAGGCACTTTGCTATGAAAGCGATTCGTATGGCCGCTTTAAATCATATTCGGATTTATTTCAAGGGTCGGGCGAATATGAACCGGAATGAACTTGATTAAGATATAGTATTTTACGACTTTTGCCATATAAAAATTATACAGTTCAATAATATTGGCAAAAAGAATATGAAAAAAGTATTTTCATTGGGCATACTGATTGCCCTGACCGTGCTTCTGGCAGGATGCCACAAAGGCCTCAAAAGGGACATCCGGGACATCAACAGCAGGCTGGATCAGATTGAGAACGTCGAGATCAAGACCGTCAGTCAGCAGATCTCCCAGATCAACGCTTCAATCCCGAAACTTGAACAGACGGACAAGGAACTGAAAGGCTACATCGAGACATTACAGAAATCCGCCTCTGACCTGAAAAAAGCAATCGAGGAGATTGACGTAAAGATCAAAAATCTGAAAGACGATCTGACATCAGGCTCGGATGTCCTGACAAAGCTGGAGTCCGTCAAGTCAGCCCTTGAGGGACGCCTCGACAAGATTGAACAGACCATCGCTGCTCTGAAGGACAAGGACACCGAACTGGAAGGCAGGATCAACGACCTGAAATCATACGTTGACGAGAAGGATTCCGGCACGAGGGACTGGGTCAAGACCACTTTTGTGACTATTGACCAGTACAATTCCGTTGTACAGAACATCAGCACGATCCAGAAGAGCATCGAGAACCTGAACACCTCTGTGGAGGCCTTGGAGAAAGACCTTAAGGGAAGGGTGAACCAAGAGATTGAGAAGGCCCTTGAGCCGATTCGCGACCAAATTACCGCGGACGTGATCAAGCAGGTAAGCGAGTCGATCACCAAGACGGTCACTGAAGTCAGGACTGAGATCGAAATCGCCTACAAGGCTGAGATCAAGGCTTCGATCGAAGGATTGGAGAAGTCTCTGAAGGAATGGGTCAACAGTGCGCTCACAGGCTACTACACTATCTCTCAGACAGATGCCAAGCTGGACGCCTTGAAAGCCGAGCTGGAAGGCCAGTTGTCTTCTCAGAAATCTTACCTCGAAGGCTTGATCAACGCCCTTTCCACTGATTTGACAACAAAGATCACGAACAACACGACCCTCATAACCAACCTCAGCAACGAGTTGACAACCGTCAACGAGGAGGTGAAGAAATATTCGCAGACCGTGATCGAGAACACTAACAAGATCTCCGAAATCTCGCAGACAATCATCAACAACACCACGCAGATTACCGACAACACCAAGATCGTTGAGGAGCTTAAGAACCAGATCAGCATTCTCCAGACCGAGCTGACCACGAAGGTCACGGAACTGGAGAGCAAGATCTCCACATCCACTGTAGAGAAGGAGACAATCATCAAGGAGATCGAGACCGTCAAGACCGAATATTCAGAGAAGATTTCCAACCTCCAGACCGTGCTCGAAGGCAAGATAGCGGAGAACAAGGTCCGTATTGATGACAACAAGGCACAGATCGAGGCCAACAGGAAAGCCATTGAGGAGAACGCAAAGGCGATAGCCGCGCTGAAGGCGGGCGCCATTGACTCGGAGGCCGTGGCAAGGAACACTGAGAAAATCGCAGAGAACACAAAGGCCATAGCGGAACAGGCCAAGCTTATCGCGGAGAACGCGTCCGCCATCACGGACAACGCTTCCGCCATAGCCGAGAACACGAAACGCATAACCGCCCTTGAGAAAGGCCTGCTCGACACCAAGTCCGAGATCACCAACGCCTACAAGGACGCCATCAAGGTGGCGATAGATGAACTTGACGGCAAGCTGACCGACGAGGTGGCCGAGAGGGTCCTTGATGTCAACAACCGTGTCACCAACGAGGTCAATGCCATCAACGAGGCCATGGAGGCGCTTACGAAGAGGGTCAAGACTTTGGAGGACGAGGTCGCCGCGCTGAAAGAGAGGATGTCCGGCTACGACACCTCAATAAAAGACCTCGGCGACAGGATAACCACCGTCACCGAGCAGATCACCGCCATCAACACCACGATAGAGAACCTCCAGAAGACCAATGAGGAGCTCAAGGAATATATCAAGAATATCCAAGCTCCGTCCGAGGAACTGAAAGAGTCTATCGTCGCCACCGACAAGAAGATTGACGATGTGAAGACCGCCCTTGACAAGGCGATCGAGGACGCGAAGGCGAGCGACAGCGCTATGAAGGAGGAACTCGTGAAGTCCATCGAGGGCGCCAAGGCCGATGTGATCTCCCAACTCACCTCTCTGCGGACCGAGATGACAGAGAAACTGACCCAACTTAACGAGACAATCTCGACCCTTGAGACAAAGAGCAAGGAGATAGAGTCCAAGGTCACGGAGCTGAGAGCCTTCGTCACCGAGCAGATATCCTCCACAAAGGACTGGGCGTCAGCCACCTTCGTCACCCTTGAGGAATATGCCAAGGTCGTCTCTGACGTCACCTCGATAAAGGAGACCATCGCCAATCTTACGAACTCCCTCTCCGAGATGGAGGCCAGGCTCAAGACGCAGTGGAAGTCCGACATCGAGACCGCCATCGCCCCCGTCGAGAAGCAGATCGGGGACGCCATAACCTCCATCACCAATGAATATACCAACGCCATCTCCGACGCAAAAACCGAGGTGACCGAAGCCTACCGCGCCGAGATGAAGGTGGAGCTGGGCAAACTGGAGGAATCCCTGAAGGAGTGGGTGAACTCCAAGTTCGACTCCTACTGGACCATCGCCGAGACGCAGGCCAAGCTCGACGCGCAGAAGTCCGACCTCGAGGCCCAACTGAAGTCCCAGAAGGAATACCTCGAAGGCCTCATCAATAACCTAAAGCCCGGCTCATCCGAGAGCGAGAACCGAACCCTGATCGACAAACTGACCAAGGAACTGGAGACCGTCAAGAAGACCGCCTCCGACAACGCCGCCGCCATCGAGACCCTCCGCTCCGACCTCTCCAAGGCGACAGAGGACATCACCAAGGCCTACAAGGAAGCCATAACCTCCGCCATCAATGAATATGACGGCACGATTACCGGCAAGATCGACTCCAAGATCACCGAGCTTAACTCCGCCATCAACACCAAGATCTCCGAGATCAACACCCGAATCGACGCCCTCGATGCCCGCGTTAAGACCCTTGAGGACTCCCTCTCCACCATCAAGTCCCAGATCAGCGCCCTCCAGGACGAGATCAACGCACTCAAAGACAAACTCTCCAACATCATCGGCCGTATGGTCTCCATCTCCCACATCCCGACCTACGCCGACGGTGCTGAGAACGTGTATTACTCAACATCTGGGACTAAATATTTTCCGACTGTGTTCACATTGAGGTATGAAGTGCAACCGGCAAGTCTGGCCCAAGAGCTTGCATCTTCTTGGGAAACGGCTATAAGCATAAAAGGCATATATACTTTGACACGTGCCACATCCGGTGAATTTATCCCGTTAACAATTGATAATGTGTCGGCTTCAGATGGAACCCTAACAATTGTGATCTCAGCCAAGAACTTTGACGACACGTTCTTTGCCGGCACACTATCCGCAATGGCTCGCCTTAAGATTTCGGATGGGATCGATGAAATTCTTTCGGATTACGTTCCACTTGTCCCAACTATAGGAGATGATTTTTGTCAAGGAGATTATAATTTTGGGCATGGAGTCACAATAGATGGCGTGACATGGGCTCCTGTAAACTGCGGTGCCACACCGGACAATCCAGGAGGGGAGTATTATACATATTCTTCCGGAAGCTCCTGTCCTAAAGGGTGGCGGCTTCCTACCGATCCGGAATTTGACTCATTATCCCAAAATTATTCCGACACAACAACTGTTGATGGGAGAAAAGGAAGGTGGCTTTCTGGACAAACAAAGTATTCTTCAAGTGCTAATGCTATATTTTTACCTGCAATGGGTTACTATACAAAGGAGGATAAATATGGCAAGAGTGAACATCAAAATGTTCACCATATTATGTATTGGATAGATGGTGGGGGAGTATATAGGGGGTGGTGTGGCTCTGGTAATCAAGACCCTCAATTTGGTCAGTATAATGGACTGCATGACGGTTTGCGCTATGGAAAAGTTCCCGTTCGCTGTGTCAAAGAATGATTTGCAGAAATAGACTGTTGGGATAAGGCTCCGTATCCCAACTTACATATTTACAACCCGTGGCAACCGGAGTCTTGCCACAATTAACCTTCAAACATTATGGAAGAAAAGACAAGCTCACAATCTGCTCCAAAGACTAAAGAGCAGACCGAGAAAAAGAAACCGTTAATCCCCGACACCGAGAAACCATTGAAACCTGGACGGGAGATACTTAAAGATTAAGTGTACCTTCATTCCCCCAATAGAAGACATTTTATTTCTATTGAGGGAAGTCAAACCCTATTCCCAACATTATGAGCAAACAATTTTCAGACGGTTTATCTGAATTGAAAAAAGAGAACCGTAAACTTGAAGAAGAAATCAAGGCAGAATGCGAAAAGTATTCTAATCAGGAGTCCAAGTATCCTATATGGCTTAAGAATCAAATCAAGAAGCATTATCTAAATGCCATCGTAATAATGACCCAAAACATCTTGGCATTATATGAGGCGAACGATTACGCTGAGTTGTCAACACCGGAAGATGTTTTAAATGTATTGAATCCAGACTATCTACTTGACACTAATGACATCACGATATCTGGAATGGACATTAACGCAGCCTTCAAAGATTGGAGAGTAATTAGGAATTATATACCCCAAACATTACTCGATAAAGTCGAACCTCTGAACGAGACAGAGTAACTGAAACACCGATTTGTCGTCGAGACATCATTTTCGCAAAACATTGACCACGCAAAAGTGCCAATGGGAATATCTCTGATTCAATCCACAAAAAAAGGACGAAGAAAATTTATTTTGATCAATAACATTATGAAAAGCACAAACTTATTAACCATAACAGCATTGGCTCTTTCGCTTCTCACGGCCTCGTGCGACAAGAACCAGCCGATGGAGACTGACGAAGACACCGTAAATGTCTCTTTTGTCTATACACTTTCTGTGGACAATGGGGAGTATATGAGAACAAAAGCATCCAATGCAGAGGTATTTGACAAGTTCTATAAAAAAATCATTTCCGGAGAATTGGTCGCCCCTTCTTATGAACTCGTGTTTACCGAAAAGTCAACTGGAACCAAGTATGAGATATCCGGCAACTGGGATGACAGGGATATGGTCACCTTAAGAAAGGGATCGTATTCTGTTACTGGAAAATCCACAGCCGCAGGAGATAATATTCAAGATAAATGCTCTCTGACAATCAGTGATGAAATTGTTGTTGACGGATCAGAGAATGTCATCTCTCTATCCGCCGCGTACGATTGCTCATTGATAATTTTCACGGACACTTCCGTGTCAAGCCTGAGCAACTACAATGGAGAAGAGACTAACGACCTTTTCAAGTTCGACAACTACATATACGCTTTTGTGTCAACATCCCTGTTCAAAAACTCCTTCGCCTCCACGGCATATCTTATCGGGAAACGTACGGACAACAGCACCTTCAAGATTTTCACCGGGACGTTAACGTATGAGAAAGGCAAATACTATGTCTATAACAACATCAAAACATCATTCAGGGTTGATGAGATGGAAGACGGTGGAGGTGGAGAAAAAGGAGAGATAACGAAGAGATCATTCACCATCAATGGAGTGTCATTTAATATGATTCTGGTTGAAGCCGGTTCTTACAATGGTCCCAGCGGACTTGTAACCATCACAAGAGACTATTGGATAGGTGAAACTATGGTGACACAAGGACTGTACGAAGCTGTGATGGGTTATAATCCAAGCTATCATAAAGGGAGTGACCTGTTTCCTGTCGAACAGGTCAGCAGACGGGATTTTGAGTCTTTCCTATTATCATTGAATACCTCTTTGAAATCGTTGTTTAGGCTTCCATACGAGGTTGAGTGGGATTACGCCTGCATGGGTGGAAAATACAGCAAAGGTTACAAGTATCCGGGAAGTGACAACGCTGACGAAGTCGCCTGGACAAAAGAAAACAGTGCAGTCAACGGAGTTCTCCAATCTCACGAGGTCGCCACTAAATTACCTAATGAATTAGGACTCTACGACATGTGCGGAAACCTATGGGAGTGGTGTCACGAGGACTATGTCAGCACGTATCCCAGCGGAACAGACCCTTTCAGACAATATTCCGGCATTTATACCGGCCTCACCAAGAGCGACACCTGGGAATATGAGGTCAAAGACTGGGCGATGTTCACCAGCAGGTGGTATTTCTTTAATGGAAACAAGTTAGGAGGATTCAGATTGGCCCTGTAAAGTAGCGGAGTTGTGCGGGTTTTGTGTTTTTTGCGTCGCTTCACTATAAGCGCGTGTTTCATAACCCATTATCAATGAATATCATAGCGTCTTTCCTTTGGCGGAATACAGCCGAAGGAAAGACGCTAATTGATTATTAATAAGCACATTACCAGCCACTCATTAAGAACCAGCAAGTGGCTGACAAGTTATTCATAGAGTGCTACATACGCATCAACCTCCAGCATAAATCAACTATAGGGAAGAGTCTTGTTTACCGAAAATCAAGTTATTACGGCCACCCTGATTTAAAAATCCAAACTCTACATTTTTGCTGCCGATTTCCATTCTTTCGTACAGAATAACCTTTACTTTATATCTCAAAAAATGCCGGCTTATAATATGTTCAATGTTCAAGTTTTGGTGGACGACAATGTCCTGCCATGTTAAAATAGCTTAACACGAAACCACAGCCACATCTAATGCACTATATTCGGAAGGACGCGATGGCTTCTAATCCAACTTTCTCAAGGGGCGAGAGCAAAATGAACCAGAATGGACTTGATCCGGATTTAGTTTCTTTCCACTTTTGCAGAAAATATGGAACCGATTATATTGTTAACATCTTTATAACATTATGAAACACATCAAACTATTTGCGGTCATCGTTGCGATGGCCATCTGTGGGACGGTGTCCGCGCAGGAGAACTTTCTCAAGGTGTCATATTCAAATGTCGCGATCAAGGCGAGCGCAGGAGGAATTTCCTTCACGGAGAATATGAACGGCCTCTCGGTCGGAGTGTCACAGGCGAGGATGCTTCCGGGGGAGCTGCCCTTCCTCTACGAATATGGAGCTGACATCCTGATGGCGTTCGGAGACAACAAATCGACACTCATCTCGGCTATGGTGCCGGTCAACCTAATGTATAAACTTGACCTTGGTCAGATCCAGTTGCTCCCGTTCGCCGGACTCAACCTGACAGCACACATCATCGGTCAGAACAAGGATGACGAGTACACCTACAACTGGTTCAAGGATGACGAAGACGGCGATGCGTGCAACCGCTTCCAACTCGGCGCACAGTTCGGAGCGAAAGCCCTCTACGGCAAGTATTTCCTCGGAATATCCTACCAGCCGTCCCTGACCAAATTCGCGGACAGCGTCAACTTGAACGTCCTTAATGTGTCTTTCGGAATATCGTTCTGACCATGAGCATCGTTAAGCGATTATCAGGATTAGTTATGGCCGTCATAGCGGCCATAACTTTTTGCTCCTGTGATAAAGAAGGCACAGAGACCGGCTCGGCCAGCGGGATTGTCGGGACTTGGAGGGTTATGCGGCTTGAATATTCATTCAATGGTGAGACTGTCGGAAAAGAGACCATTACGGATGGAGAGATTTATCAATTCAGAAAGGATGGAAAAGTTGAGATTCCGGTAGAGAATTCAGATTACAGAGTTCCAGCGGCCTACAGTTATTCCTCTAAAGACAAGACATTAACTTTGGATCTTTTCATCGCCCGCACGGTGTTCTCAGTAAAAAAACTCACATCGACAGAAATGGCTCTTTCTTCAGATTATAGCAACACTTCCTCCATCTTTGATGACGAGGACGAAAATGTGGGAAAAGCCGTGGATTCCTACAAGGGATTTAAAATTTACGAATATGACGGAAATTGCAGTTATTGCTACCGAAATAAAGGAAAGATCATTCCGTGTGAGAAGAATTATGACGAAGATTACGTGGAAGGCGATTTTACCGGTGACAAGGACGGATACCACGATTCAGAGACGACATATTTCAAACGCATTAAATAACACACATACACTATGAAAAGAATCATTAAAAATTTGACACTTCTCACTTGTCTTTATGTGGCAGTGATTTCATGCGGCAAGGACGACTCCGTAAAATCGTCAGCTTCACTTGTCGGGACGTGGAAATACATCGAAGATGAGCTTCTGTTCAACGGAAAATCAACGTCACACACCGAGATTAATAAGGAGGATCTGGATTGGATGATCACATTCACAAAAGACGGAGTGATGATAGACAATGGTCACACCAGCAACTACATATACTCTCCCGAGTCCAACACGTTGACAGACATTTATTATGAAGGCGGAATAGAAGATAGAGACAGTTATTATTTAAAGGTGCTATCTCCATCAGAGTTCGTAATGTCTTACGGCCTTTGCGAACACGACATAAGTGAGTATGATCAGAACAACTATGTCGGAACTTACAAGGGTACCAAGATATATCGAAATTATGATGACGATGACTATTACTATCGTAAAGATGGTAAAATTTTTTGTTGCGACCCTATTGACGATTACGATGACTCCTACAAAGGGCAGAGAGAGTATTATGACGAGGAGCTTATGCACTTCAAGCGCATCGACTGACAGTCAAAGACTACTTCAGTAGAATCTGGCTCGCCAAACCAGAAACAGTTTTTCCGGGGAAACGCTGGGACCCCCGGACAAACTGGTAATAATACGAACCTTGTCCGGTGAAGTACCCTTTCACCGGACATTCCATTTCACTCAACCACAATGACCTCAGTTCCCGGATCACAGACAAGGTCAATGGTCGATTTCTGGGCCGCGGTAAGGTAGAGGGTCTTGATCGGAGAGCCGGACAGGTATGCCTCCTTCAGGGCTGGGTTGTGGGAAAGGTCAAGCGACACCAAGGATGTATTCTGAGCATAGAGCGACACCAAGACCGGACAATCACGGAGATCGAGAGTTTTCACAGAGGTGTTGTCGCAGACCAACACTGTGAGAGAGACCTGCCTGGAAAGATCCAGCTCCGTCAAGAGACCCTGGCTCGAGACATCCAGACCTTTAAGCGACGTGAACATCCCGATTCCATAGAGCGATGCTATTCCGGAATATTCATCCGACGGGATATTCATGGACTCGACTTCCGCCGCCTCCGCCAAAGAGACAAAAGAGTCATAGTTGAAGTCGTAGTTGTCGAGGATAAACCGCTTGAAAACCATGTCCTCTATGCGGGGAGTGTAGACAATCTCGACAGATTCAGGAATATGCCTGTGCTGGCCGAGGTTGACATTGATGCCATCAATCTCATGTCCTTCAAGCAGTTCCAGACGCTTAAGGCTTTTGCAGAAGCAGTGGAGCTCGGAAAGTTTCGGATTCGTGTTCAGATCCAGAAAGGAGAGATCGTCACAACCATCAAGGTCAAGAGTCCTCAACTTGACATTATAGCGCAAGTTCAAAGAACGTATAGGACTTCCGGCGCAGTCAAGGAGTTCCAGATCCGAGAGCAGGTAGATCTTGTCCCCATCCTTCAGGGCATCTCCAGCGTAGAGACACCGGAGGCCGCTTTTCTGACGGAACAACTTTTCATTGTCCTTGATTCCGGAGCGGGAGTCATAGTGAAACTCCTCAAGTGACGGGAACAAAGACAGATCCGGCGCCAGATTCCGGCAACCGGTGATGTCAAGCGAACGGAGATCCTGCAAGGATGCCAAGTTGTATGTCAAGGCCTCCGTCTTCAGTTCCACATTACCGGAAAGAACAAGAGACGTGAGACGTGAAGCTCCTGACAGGGTCAATGACTCAATGTGATTATTGGACAAATCCAGGCAAGTGACGTGATCGTTCGCGCCAAGATCGATTGATGCAAGGGTACCGCTGCCCCCCTCAGGACCGCACGACAGACCGCGACACCGGACGGTGTCAAGATTCGGAAGATATTCCAGCCCTTTCAGTGATTTGACATCGTCCGAACGGATGTCGATCTTGGTCACAAGAGCAGCCTCCTCGAAGCTTATCAGGCCATCGGAGTCCTTATCCCAATTGGCCAGCATCCAATCGGCCAATGTCTTGTCCTCGAACGGCATCGGGATCACCACCTTCATTTCCTGGCTATAAGCGGTGCCTTTCGCATTGACAGCATAGGCTCGGAAATAATAGGTCTGTCCGATCGTCAACCCTTCGACCGACACCGTCCGGTCTCCATATTCAGAGCCATCCATAGTTTTGGTCGTCAGATCGAAAGTCGGCGACGGGGAAAGACTCCAGCACAGTCCACAGATTATCATCTCCCCGCTGAAGACATCCTCAACGGAGTAGTCAAAGACCACGGCTGTTCCGTTCCTAACACACAAAGAGTTGATGGACAGGACAGGCATCCGCTGCTCTATATCGATCCGGTGGATCTCCGACAACCGGTTGTCATCTCCGCCGGAGACGAACGAGCGGCAAAAGTACTCGCCACAGCCCAAGCCCGAGATTGTCGTTGAAAACTCGTTGCCGGAAAGGTTCTCAGCATTGAAACGCTCCATAGCATCCATGCTGTCTCCGAAATAGAAACCACATCCTTTGATGTTGTCACTCCGCGACACGCAGCACCGGAGTTGGACATCCAGCCCCTCGACGCTAAAGGTGGTGTTTAAAATCTCAGGAGCGGAATGAAGCGAAGGGTCAGGATCCTTCACACAGGAGGCAAACCCGACGCATAGCGACATGAACATCAAAAACACTCGTGAGACTGACATAGTGCCTGCAAATATAACTGATTTGAAAGGCATTAAAAAGATTATCAGATATGTTTTTAAGATATTGGCGCAATGAACCGAAATGAACTTGAACAAAATGCCCGAAATGAATATCTTTGCGTGTCAAAATGAATGCACAACACATGGCTAAAATAGTACCGGAACTGAATTATCTGCTCGCAGAAGTCGAGAAACGCTACGGGAGAAGGCTTTCGACGTCCGCTGATTTCGAGGCTCTGTCCGTCGTGGTCGAACACGAGTCTGGCGAACTGATCTCAGCCTCAACATTGAAAAGGCTGTGGGGATATGTGACCTTGAAACCTACCCCGAGGATGTCCACCCTCAATGTGCTGTCAAAATACATAGGGAAACGGGACTTCAGCGCGTTCAGGCAAAGCATAATAAATGACGGACACTATGTGTCCAACTTCATCTCGGTGAAGAAGGTATGCTCATCCGATCTGAAAAAAGGGGCTGAGGTGGTCATCGGATGGGCTCCGAACCGGCTTGTAAATTTAAGGTACGACGGAGACAGCAACTATACGGTCATCAAATCCGAGAATTCAAAACTGCTTGAAGGAGACAAGTTTCAGGCGGAATCATTCATGATCGGCTACCCGCTGTACATTCCTAGAATCCTGCGGAACGGGGAATATACCCTCTCCTACATCGCTGGAACCCAGGAGGGGCTGAACAGGGTGGATGTCATCAGCGAGGAAACCGATCAATAGCCGGCTTCCTTAATCTCCGAACTGGTTCGCTCGAATACGGAATCCACTGCACGGCGTTCGCTCCGGGTCTTGATTCCAGGGAGCAGCATGCTGAATGACAGAGTCATAGCCAATACCGAAACGACAAGAGCGGTTCTGAACCAACGCCTGCGTCTCTCCCTTTCCAAAATGGCTGAACGAACCTCCGAGACCGACCCGTAGCGTTTGTCGCGATCCTTGGCGGCGCAGATGACGGCGATTCGGGGATATACCCCCATCCGCTGCATTATCTTGCCCAATGAATATATGTCCGTACGGCAATCCACGCTCTCCCCTGCCATCTGCTCCGGTGAGATGTAGTCCCTCGTACCGGCCGGGTTCTTGAGTACGGCATACCAGTCAGCATCGGCAAGACCAAAATCTATCAGTTTGACATTCTGACCGTTTTTGGTGATCATTATGTTACCTGGTTTCAGATCACGGTGGACGATCTGGTTGCGGTGCAGGTACTCAAGGGCATCGCAAAGTTCGAGGAGGATTTTTCTGGTCACAGGCTTGGTAATGAAATCTTTACTTCGGTAGCCGAGCCTGTCGAAGCGCCGAAAAGACCGATGGCCGGTGCGCTTCGACAAGCTCAGCGACCGGTCGGGAAGGCTCTGCAATAAATCGGCGAGACTCTCACCGTCAATCCATTGCGTGACAATGCAGTTGCCGAGGCCGGAAATATTCATGAAATCAAGGGTCGGGCAGATGTTCGGATGGTCCAGAGAGCGGCCGATCTCGTACTCCTTGCGGAGATGACCCTCATAAAAGGGATTCCCGACATATTCTGGCTTCAATGACTTCAAGGCGACAAGCTTGCCGTCAAAAGTCGCCCTGCTGAGTATGGAATAGCTTTCCGGCGACTCGCGGATTATTTGAATATCCCCGGATCCGCCGTCAGACAATTCTTCGTAAGATCCGAAAAAAGCTGAGGTCTCTTCCATAATTGCGTTAATTGTAAGCCAAATATAAGCTTTTCCACACGTATTTTACCAAAAAATATTGGTAAATTTGTTAGTCTGATGTGAACAGACATAGAGAACCTGTTGAATATGCACAGAGAACCAATAATATTCCTGCTTCTTACCCTTATGGCTGTGGCTTGCGCTTCGAGAACAGAGGTGCGGGCTGTCAGGCCAGACTACGACACGGAGACCGATTGCCTCAACGGGACGATGATCGTGTCGCTGGACGGGAAGTACGGGCTGGCGGACACTTCAGGAAGGGAAATTCTGGCTCCGGAATACGATGATGTCTATTACATTTCCGATGAGATCGCGGTGGCGTTCACCGGGCAGAACGTCGGGTTCTTTGATCAGAACGGAAGAAGGTTGGGAGAGACCGTGATGGAGGGCGAGGCAAGTGTGGACGATCTTCTGGCGGCATATTCAAAGATTGAAAAGATGCGCAGGGAGCAGTGGGACAGCATATTGACCAGCTATGAGGAGCTGAGGAAGTACTGCCAGTCCGACAGTGCGTCGGTCGTAACCGCCAACATTATGGCCGATGACATCCGGGCCGCGCTACAAAAAGTCGGAGGGCCGATGGAAAAAGACCAGAAAGTCCGATTTGAAACAGAATATTCGGCATACAGACGTTAGGACGATGAGAAAGCTACTGATTACCATCCTGATAACACTGCTTTGTGTTCCGGTGTTCGCACAGAGCGCCGCAAGCATAAGGAAAAACAATTCGTACATCTACACCGAAGCCACGGCGGCCACTTCAACAGCGGCTGACAGTGTTGCGCTTGACGCGTTGGTCGGAAAACTCGCACAGACAGTGGATCTGCCATATTCATCGGAAATCAGGAAAAGCTTGATTAATACCTATTTGGAAGACATCAAAAGGGAGTGTGTGATGATTTCGTCAAACGGGCGGGGAAAGGCTTCCGTGATGCGGTATATTCAGAGAAATGATGTGGAGCGGATCTTCGAAGGGAGAAGGAGCAAGGTCAAGGAGATGCTTTCCATCGCTTCCACGGCTGACAGGAAATGCCAGATGGACGTGGCGCTGCGCTACTATTCCTGGGCCGAGACTCTGATGCGCAGCCTTCCCTCCCCCGATGTCGTGGCGATCGCCGAGGCGAAAAGCAGACGAGAGACGATCCTGAAAGGGCTGAATGTGGGGTTCGACCGGCAGGACATTTACGACAAAGGGATTGTGGAGTTGACATTCACTTTCAACGGGAAGCCTGTCAAAAACATTGACTATAAATTTTTTGACGGGAAGACTTGGAGCAAGGTGCTGTCAGCCAAGGACGGAAAAGGATTCGTGGAGGTAAGGCCGGGCTCAAAGATCGACCAATACAGAATCAAGTACGAAATCACGCCGGCACATCTCCAACATCTGTTCAGGGAGGTAAGCCTCGTCGAGAAGGCACTGGCTCCGGAAGCAGAGGACACCGACGGCGGGACACGATCTGCGAAGACTCACTCCGATCCAGCCGTAACCGCTACAGCATCCGAATCATCAGCAAGGAAAATCGATTTCTCCGCCGTCAAGAAGAAAGTGCTGGACGTGGTGGCAAGGGAAGAATTCCAGACGGAGCCTGACTCCACCCGAGGAGGTCTCACTCCAATTGTCTTTTCTTCTGAATATGAAGACATTGTACACAAGGTGTGCAAAGGCGTCACCAGCGGAGCGGATGAATCGCTCTATGAATATTTCACCCCGGAAGGCTACGAAATATTCAACCGCCTCATCCGCTATGGCAACGCCAGGGTGCTGAACTTCGACGAACTGTATTTCTACGGACTGGGCGAAGAGGTCTATGCGAGAAGCGTCCCGATGGTGTTCTCGTTCAGGGGCAACCAAAGGCAGTTCGTGGAGAACATCGTGTTCACGTTCAACGGAGAGAGAAAGATTTGTGACCTCTCGTTCTCTCTGGGAAAAGAAACAGTGCAAGGCATTGTCGGCCAGACAGGCTGGACTGAGGAGGCAAGGATAATCCTCGTCAGTTTTCTGGAGAACTACAAGACGGCGTACGCCCTCAAGCGCCTGGACTACATCAGCTCAATCTTCGATGACGACGCTCTGATCATCACCGGACGGGTGCTCCGGAACGTCAAAGGGCCGAACGAGTACAGCGGCAACCGCTACGTCACCCTGACCCGCCAAAGCAAGGCGAACTACATCAAGAACCTCAGCAGGGTTTTCGCCAGTCAGGAATATATCAACATCCAATTCTCTGACTGCGAGGTGATGAAACTCGGCAAAGGAGAGCAGCTGTTCGGAATAAAGATCAGGCAGGAATATTTCTCCACGACATATTCGGACACTGGCTACCTGTTCATCCTCGTTGACCTTCGAGACTACCTGAAGCCTGTCATACACGTCAGGACGTGGCAGGAGGCTCCGGACAAGGATTTCGGAGTGATCGGACCTTATAACTTTTAGAATATGAAGAGGTTCGCTGTCATATTCATTCTTCTTTTAGCGGCTGTTTCCGCCTCGGCGCAAACGGACTCCTCCGGATTCTTCGTCCAGTCTTTCAAGAAGCTGGAGTGGGATCTGGACGCGAGGAGCAACTATCCGGAGTTGGATCAGAACAACCGAAAGGCAGCGCTGATCAAGGTAGTCATCCCGGAAGCCGGTTTTGATTTCGATGTCGGGGTGATGGGTGTAGTAGGCGTAAGGCAGGAAGTCGGAGAGATCTGGGTGTATGTTCCGGAAGGTGTGCGCAAAATCACTGTCAGGCACCAGACCTACGGCATCATCAGGGACTATGAGTTCGGCTGCCCGATCGAGTCCGCATCCGTCTATGAGATGAGACTTCATTTGCCATTGCGGCCGAAAAGCACGGTTATAGTCAAGGATTCAATCGTGTACGTCCCTACTCCGGTCTCCGTACAGGCAACGCATAAACGGAAACGGATCGGTGCAAGTATCCTCGCCGTCGGCAGCGTCCCGGATCCGTCCGGCGGAGTCATGATGGTCTGGAACCCCAAACGGTTCGGGGCATACCTGAAGGCCACCGGCAATCTCAAATCTTCCAGCCACAGTTACATCTGTCACGAGGACGGCACCACTGACAACGGCTACATCTGGACCAGCGGCGAAGGTCACGTCTCAAGGATGGCGGTCACTGGTGGAGGACTATTCAGATGCCTTGATTGGCTGAGCGTCAGCATCGGAGCCGGCTACGGCGACAGGACTCTTCTTTGGAACAGGGCAACCGCATCAAATTCTAGCGCCCCTAAGCAGTTCCAGAAGATAGTCCTG
>OIWT01000283.1_pt1 | contig 74500 bp, 63 predicted proteins | sample 1587701 | NCBI WGS metagenome assembly OIWT01 (sample SAMEA3888904, study PRJEB22519) | human gut metagenome | biome: human gut; feature: human-associated habitat; material: faeces | place: Denmark | collected 2009
AAATTTAAACAAATTATTAATCAGAATTCTGTTGCATTTGCAAGTTGAATTCAGCTGTAATTCTTCTTCATAAGCTTTACTTTGTTAATTTAACGTGATTTGTTTTTGTATAAAATTATACCTTGTCAAATTTAAGCATTAATGATAATATGAGAAAGTGTTTTTGTTGTTAAAAAAGCTGAATGTATCATATTCTTAATATATTCTTAACAAAAAGTCGTTAGCGGAGGTTGTTTTACGCGTGAATAACAGAACACGGAATCTTTCTGCCGGATTTGTCGCTGTTTTACCGATAATTTTCGTTCCGGTTTCCAGGCTGCAAAAAATATCTCTGAGATAATTTAAAATATGTCTGACCTATTTTAAAATATGTCAGACATATTTTTCTTTAACTCTTAATGGTCATTACTCGCTTGAAATACAGTTTTCATGTGAGAGAATTAAGAACGAGTAAAAACAGCCAATTATTTGTCTTTAATATAGCCGTTGGAATACGTAGCGGTTATTCCGTTGTTGATGTCGGTAATATAGCCATTCGCATAGTATCCTGCTATGGCTTTGTCTTTATTGAAAATGCGACCGTTGTTATAATATCCTACAACATGTCCGCTTTTATCGAATATATGCCCGTTTTGGTATGTTGCCGTATATGTTGATGAGCATGAGTACGAAAGTATCCCGCTAATTACACAGAACATAGGTGTTTTATACATTAGCGCATTCTTAAATAAGCGATGTTGTACTTTATATAACACAGACTTTATACTGTATGTAGCCATACTTTCATGCTTTTTGCAACAAAGATAGAACTTTTTATGTCTTTTGCCAAAAACCGATTGATAAAACACATGCTTTTCATTAGGATATGTTACTTTTGCAAATAGAAATGTGTTTTTAGCGAATTTGCGAGTTGCTGCCGTCGTTAGTGCGGCCGCAGGCACAAAATAATTTAGTTATGGCAATAATCAGATGTCCGGAATGCAACAATGAGGTATCGACTTCGGCTGAAGTGTGCCCGCATTGCGGCGTTAGGATTTCCGGAAATATTAAAATGTGTCCGGACTGCGGTGCCGTGGCGCTTAAGGAGGAGCCGTCGTGCAAATCGTGCGGAGCTTCTCTGCTCAACACTCCTGTAATCGGTACAGATAATCTTCGCGTTGAAAACAAGAGGAAAAAGCGTTCGCCCATATATATAATATTGTTGCTTGCAATTTTAGCAATAGCCATTACGGCTGCATTATATTACTATGTAGACATTAATAATAAACAGCGGGATGAACAAGAAGCATACGAGAGTGTAATAACAGTGCGCGATACGGCATTATGTAATAATTATATGGAAAGATACCCCGAAGGGATACATTATAATGAAGTTAAAGAACTGTATCTGAAATTGGTGTCGGAAGCAAAGGATTGGAATGATGCATGTATTAACGGCACTCGCAACGGATTTATACGCTTTCTTAACAATCATCCCGATAGCGGATACGAGCAGGCTTGTAACGACAAAATCGATTCTTTGGATTTTGTCGCGGCATTATCTGCCAATACCGTAGAGGCATATAAATTGTATCTCGACAATCATCCAAAAGGGTTATATACGGACCAGGCATTACAAGCACAGGAAAAAATAGACGAACTGACCGTAAAACCGGAAGAAGAAATACAAATAGAAAAGCTATGCGAAACGTTCTTCTCCTCGCTTGCTACGAAAAACGAAGAAATACTTTTGTCTACCGTAGATAATGTAATGGATAATTTCTTGAATAAGAAAAACGCTACTCACAGCGACATCAAAGCTCTTTCTGAAAAATTGGCCGAAAGTAGTAGTTCTAATCCGAAAACATTCATTGTGAACAATGATTTCAATATTCACAAATCGTATGAAAGTAGCGGAGATTTGTCATATAACGTAACGTTTAGTGTGAATGGTATTAATAGCGATAACCAAATGGTAGAAAAGTATGCCGTTAATGTTATTGTCGGCAGCAATATGAAAATAAAATCTCTTGGCATGAAACGTTCCGCATCAAATGACACTAACAAAGGACAGGAATAAATATAAAAGCACTTAAGAAAATCAAGAATTATATATCACTCGTAAAAAATATGATTAGAATAGCTATACAATCAAAAGGACGATTGAATGAAGAATCGATGGCTTTACTTGCAGAAGCTGATGTAAAGTTAAGTGTTTCTAAGCGCTCGCTGCTTTCTGACTCGACAACTTTTCCGTTGCAGGCGCTATACATGCGTGATGATGATATACCCGAGACCGTTGCAAACGGTGTAGCTGATATAGGAATAGTTGGAGAAAACGAATTCTTAGAGAGGGGAGAAGACGCAGAGATTATAGAACGTTTGGGCTTTAGTCGTTGCCGTCTTTCACTTGCCGTACCCAAAGATGCCGATTATGAGGACTTGACTTGGTTTGAAGGGCGTAAAATAGCAACTTCTTATCCTAACATACTGAAAAAGTTCCTTTGCGAGAAAGGCATTTCGGCAAAAATACAAGTTATAACCGGAAGTGTTGAGATTTCTCCGGCAATAGGTCTTGCAGACGCAATTTTCGATATAGTAAGTTCCGGCTCTACTTTAGTAAGCAACAACTTGCGCGAGGTTGAAACCGTCATGAAAAGCGAAGCCATACTGATAGCAAACCGGGCACTCAGCGAAGACAAGCGTAAAATACTTGAAGAATTGTTATTCCGTATAAAATCGGTGCGTATAGCTGAGGATAAAAAGTATGTTCTAATGAATGCTCCCCGCGACAAGGTTAATGATATAGTAGCGGTGCTTCCCGGTATAAAAAGTCCTACTATCATGCCGCTTGCAGACAGTGAGTGGTGCAGCATTCACACAGTTTTGGATGAAAAACGTTTCTGGGAAATAATAGGACAACTGAAATCTGCCGGAGCACAAGGAATATTAGTGTTACCTATCGAAAAAATGATATTGTAGAAAGGGAGAATTATGAAAATAATAGAAAACCCTCGAATCGATATTTGGAAAGAAATTTTACAAAGACCGGCTATAGAAACCGGTGCTTTGTTCGGCACGGTAAGCAAAGTGTTGGATGATGTTCGCCTCAACGGTGATGAAGCCTTGCGCCGATATGAATTGGAATTCGACCACGTAAGCCTTGAGAAATTAAACGTTGAAGACGGTGAGTTCTACGAAGCTGTTAATTACATTCCCGAGGATTTAAAGAAAGCTATAGATGTAGCATATTCAAATATTCATAAATTCCATTCCGCTCAGCGTTTTGAAGAAATAAAGGTAGAGACTTCGCCCGGAGTCACCTGCATTCAGCGCTCCGTCCCCATTTCAAAAGTGGGTTTGTATATTCCAGGAGGAACTGCACCTTTATTCTCTACTGTTTTAATGCTTGCAATTCCGGCTAAGATTGCCGGTTGCAGCGAAATTGTGCTATGTTCTCCTCCTGACAGAAATGGAAAGATAAATCCATATATCCTGTATGCAGCACGCATTGCTGGCGTAACAAACGTTTATAAGGTCGGAGGCGCGCAAGCAGTAGCGGCTATGGCTTATGGAACCGAGAGCGTTCCTAAGGTAGATAAGATTTTTGGGCCGGGAAACCAATATGTGGTTGCTGCCAAGCAACTTGTTTCGCTTTCCGACGTCGCAATTGACATGCCTGCAGGCCCCAGTGAAGTAGAAGTGCTGACTGATGAACGTTCAAATCCTTCTTTTGTTGCGGCCGATCTTTTAAGCCAGGCAGAGCATGGGGCGGATAGCCAGGTATTATTAGTTTCGACAGACAGAAACATGATTGATAAGGTCGTGGTTGAATTGGAAAAACAATTAGAAGAACTTCCAAGAAAAGAAATAGCAGCAAAATCAATCTCGCACAGCAAGGCTATCTATGTTGACAATATGGAAACCGCCATATCCATAACCAACGAATACGCGCCGGAGCATTTGATATTGTCAGTAAAAAATTACAATGACATAGCTTCAAAAATCACGAATGCCGGTTCAGTTTTTCTTGGGCAGTATGCTTGTGAAAGCGCCGGCGACTATGCTTCGGGTACGAACCATACTCTTCCTACAAAAGCTTATGCAAAAGCATACAGCGGATTATGTTTGGACAGTTTTATGCGAAAAATGACTTTGCAGGAGTTAACTCCTCAAGGAATCAAATCTATTGGGCACGCCGTTGAACTTATGGCCGGAGCAGAAGGTCTGGACGCACATAAAAACGCCATGACCTTACGATTGAATAGTATAAAAATGTAGACCAAAGATGAAACCGTTAGATAAACTTGTACGTCCCAATATTTTGAAATTAAAACCTTACAGGTGTGCCAGGAACGAGTTTACCGGTCACGCTGAAGTATTGCTCGACGCAAACGAAAATCCTTACAACGAGCCATACAACCGTTATCCGGATCCTTTGCAGCGTGACCTGAAAAAGGCCGTTTCTGCGGTAAAGCATGTACCCGAGGAATGCATCTTTTTAGGTAATGGCAGCGATGAGGCCATAGATTTGGCTTTCCGGGTATTTTGTGAGCCGGGAAAGGACAATGTTGTCGCAATAGAACCTACGTATGGAATGTACCAGGTTTCGGCAGATATTAACAATGTAGAATACAGGCCTGTTGAACTTGAAAGCGACTTCAGTTTCAAGGCCGAAAAGCTCCTGAATGCAACAGACGAAAATACGAAACTGATATTCTTGTGCACTCCTAATAATCCCACAGGGAACTTACTCCCTTACGACGAAGTTGTAAAAGTGCTTGAATCTTTCGAAGGTATAGTTGTAATCGACGAAGCTTATTCTGATTTCTCAAAAAAGAAAACATTCCGAAGCGAACTCGCAAAGTATCCCAACATGATTGTGTTGAATACTTTTTCCAAGGCATGGGGGTGCGCCGGTATACGTATAGGAATGGCCTACGCTTCAAAGCATATTATCGACATTTTCACCAACGTAAAATATCCGTATAATATCAACGAACTGTCGCAGCGTGAGGCCATGGCAATTATAGCGAAGAGCTTCGATGTCGACAAATGGGTGAACATAATTCTGGGTGAGCGTGTACGGCTTATGGATTCCGTATCTATCCTGCCTTACTGTACAAAGGTTTTCCCCACAGACGCCAATTTCTTCCTTGCACGCTTTGAAAACGCCCAGTCTGTGTACGATTATCTGGTAAGCTGCGGAGTTATCGTGCGCAACCGATCCAAAGTTGTGCTATGTAAAGATTGCCTTCGCATTACAGTAGGCTCACCTGCAGACAATACAAAACTCTTGGCGGCAATGCGAAAATACCGCTCATAACCGTTTTTAATTATTAGCAACGATGAAGAAAGCATTGTTCATTGACCGTGACGGAACGCTCATCTTCGAGCCGGAAGACGAACAGATAGATTCTTTCGAAAAACTAAGGTTCATTCCCGGTGTATTCAACGCCTTACGCAAGATAACGAATCTTACCGATTATGAACTCGTAATGGTAACGAACCAGGACGGGCTGGGAACAGCTTCCTTTCCGGAGGAAACCTTTTGGCCGGTACAGAACTTCGTTATACGCGCCTTGGAAGATGAAGGTGTAAAGTTCAGCAAGATATTTATCGATCGCACGTTCCCCGAAGACAATGCGCCGACGCGCAAGCCGGGTACGGCAATGCTTAAAGAATATATGAACGGCGATTATGACTTGGCTGCCAGCTATGTTATAGGCGACCGCGATACGGATGTAAAACTTGCGGAAAATCTTTATTGTCAAGCGCTGAAGCTGACGGAAACCATGAATTGGGATAAAATCGTCGACATCGTTGTTGCCGGTTGTCGAAAAGCTGCTGTACACCGCATTACCGGCGAGACCGATATTTATATGGAAATAAACCTCGACGGCGAAGGCAAAAGCGACATATCTACGGGCCTCGGCTTTTTCGACCACATGCTCGAGCAGATTTCCCGCCATGGCAACATCGATTTGAAAATCTCAGCCAAAGGTGATTTGCATGTAGATGAACATCACACAGTGGAAGACACCGCAATCGTACTTGGCCAATGCCTTAAACAGGCTTTAGGCGACAAGAAAGGTATTCAGCGCTATGGTTTCCAGTTGCCTATGGATGATTGCCTGTGTGATGTGGCAATAGATTTTTCCGGTCGTCCCTGGTTCGTATGGAATGCTGAATTCAAAAGGGAGAGGATAGGGGACGTTCCCACAGAACTCTTTTATCATTTCTTCAAGAGTTTGTCGGATAACGCACTGATTAACCTTAACATCTCAGCCACAGGAGAAAACGAGCACCATAAGATAGAAGGTATCTTCAAGGCCTTTGCCCGCGCGGTAAAAATGGCCGTGCATCGCGACTTGCAGCATTATTACCTGCCTTCGTCAAAAGGTGTATTGTAACGATGTGCCGAAAATTTTTACTTATATCTTTTATTTTTTCGCTACTGTTTTTTGTTGGCTGCGAAAAAGTGGATTTCAACGAGACCGAAGGCGAACCCGAAACCGATTTGCCCGAAGAAGAACTCAGCGATACGCTTAGTGTGGCGCAAGCCTTGTATTTGGCCGAGTATGGTTCCGACGAAGACCTTTCAGCCATAAATGCTGTAGGAATAATAGGATACATAGTCGGTGCCATTCCCGGCACATCGCTATCTAACGCCGTGTTCGGGCCTCCGTATAATTCAAACTCCAACATCCTTATAGCAGACGATATTTCCGAAACGCAACCCGAAAGATGTATGCCTGTAAGACTGGTGAAAGATACACCCTTTCGCGCAGAGCTTAACCTGGAGGACAATCCCGCAAACAAAGGACGGCTGATATTGGTTTCGGGAACGATAAAGAGCTATTTCCGCACTTACGGCGTATATGATTTGCAGGACTACACTTGGTGCGACGAAGAACAAGAGGAGACGAAACCAGATTATGACAATGGCGACAATCCCTATTTGGACTTCGATTCAGAACTGGTTCAAGGCGGCAGGCAGGTACATATTCGGTATTGCCTGCATGAATAATATATGTGCGCATTAATTTTGCCAGTATTCATGGTTGTGCAAAAGGTCAGAAAACAGACATTGCGTGACGGCGCAAAAAACACCTCGAAACAGACATTTTTCGTGCCGAAAAGTGAAAACTGATTTTCAGCGTGTTTTACCCACATGGGAGCAAAGTAAAAATATGTCCGACATATTTTGAAATAGGTCGGACATATTTTAAAATACAAGGCACATATTTTGCGTTATTGTCTACTTTGGGCTTGTTCGGGTTTACTTCATCATCTTCCTCGCTTTCGTTAGTGGGCTCTGTTTGCATTCCATACTTCCTTTCTATCTCCGCCTTTGCTTCCGCCGGAATACGTGATTTCATATTCAGCTCATCTTTCCATTCCCTACGAATTTGTTCATAATCTTCCGGGTGGTTGTTTCCTATATCTGCCATTGCCGCTTTTCGGGATTTTGTCTTGCTGTAAATTGGTCTAATCCCATTTTAAGGCGTTCGGTTTTATTACGTGGCATATACAAATCCACGCCGCACGAAGTCCTCATAGTCGCTATAGTCCAACGCTCCTCTATCTTGGCAACAAGAGCTTTTAATACCTCGACAAGGTATTTTAAATCTTGGTAGAAATGCACCATTTCGTTTTTTTCCAGATTATTTCATCCGTAAAAAGCAGAAGCATGGCTGCGATGGAATCAGCACCACTTTTGAAAATTTCCGGTGTTATTTCCGTGGATAATGTCGAGCGTAATATGCCTTCTTTTTTATTGGCTAAATCTATGGTCGCTATATTTGACAAGTCGGGAATTCCGAGAAATTTTGCGTCCGCATGGGTCAGCTCATCTATAGAACGGCGCACGCCAATTGTTTTCCTGTGGCTGTTGACGCGCACGGGGCACAACTGCAGGAACACCGTCTCCCAATAACGGAGCGTGTACGCGGGCACGTCAAGCATGGAGGAGACCTCGCGTATTGTGTAGTAGGACTTCGTGAGGGGCATGGCTAATCTTTGTTTTTGGCCATAATAACATTCATAACGCCAATTATCCTTTGTGCTCGTCCCGAGTCATTGCCAATGTGCAGGGATATAACGGGCTCTTGAAAGTTATTAGTGTTTATATAGATAAAATAGTCGTGGACTGTTGTCGTTTTGCTTGAAGCGTCCTCTGTTATATTCCGCTTTGCCGTTGCGGCTCCTGCCACCGCGCCTAATCCGCCAGTAAGAACGCCACCGACGACTGCGCGCCCCAACATACTGCCTGTAGCTGTTTTTGACTTTCCCGTCGTAGTGGTAATTGTTTCATTTGTAACATCGTCAACCAACGAGCAACTTAAAATATCGGAAAACTTATACTCCTTTGATTTAATTATTACCACTTGCGATTTTTCAAAGACGAAAATGTGCTTATCAAAGTCATATAAATCATGCCAGTTTCCTAAAAAATTATCGGCGTATTCTTTAAACACACAATCTCCTAACCGCAGAGATAAATCATCTAACTTTTTATCAATACTTCCTTTTATTTCACGCTCTAATTTTTTTTCTCGCTCATTTTTTAATTGCACTTCTACTGCATTGTCAAAATTCTCTTCGTCAATAATGCGTTTGCCGCGCCTATATAAAACATATAGAATCAAAACGATAATACATATTATAACGACGGCAGGACTAATGCTTCCTATAAATAATATTTCTAACATAGAGATAGTTTAATTTGAAAATAAGTTTATTCTTCTATTTTAACATCGATGCACTCGTCCCATTGGGCTTTTGTTAAGGCGCTTCGCACATCGCCCTATGAAAGAATTCGCCCGCACGGTTTAAGTTTTCCCGCCAAGTAGGCAAGATTCTTATACAAAATATATCCATTGTTGATTTATTTTATTTACAGCACGAAAGGACTTGAACCAAACCCGCCTTATACGCTCTCGGTAATCAAAACGGTTATTTTATGTACAGTTGCGCAGTTTAACTGTGGCAAAGATATAAAAAATGTTATATCACGACACGTTTTAAAGATATTATTTTTAAAATGGAATAAATGAACCACGCATAACCTGTGAAAAGGACCGTAACAATCAAAGGTCTCGATACAGGCATTTTTCGTACCGAAAAGTGAAAACTGATTTTCAGCGTTTTTTACCCACATGGGAGCAAAGAAAAAATATGTCCGACATATTTTGAAATATGTCGGACATATTTTAAAATACAAGGCACATATTTTTCGCCCTCTGAAAACCCGTCCGAAAAAAGCCCCGAAAACGTAGACAAAAAAGCCGCATTTGCCGTAGAATATCGGAGGAGATGGAAATTTGTTCTGTGTATGAAAGTACCAAAAGCGCGCAGTGTCAGAATTTATGGCAAATTATCCGTGCATAGTCAGAACTTAGTTGCATTTCACTACCGTTCAACTTGTCGATATGAAAGTCGGCTGATATTCCGTCTATACCAAAACATCTGAGCGACGTGGTGGCTGAATCGGTAAGCAGTTGATCTTCTGCGAATCCTTTGCGGTAAAAATTATATAAGCTCAGCGATGAACCTTTGTACTTGAAACGGGATAATATAACGTCGGTTTGTACTTCATTGCTGAATGTGCCTGTACGGATTTGTGCGAGTTTTAATTGAAAACTCAGGTATACCTTTTGAGATTTAATGTCAACGAGCGAATCGTATTCGGAACCGTGGGCGTAGTTAACAGACATGATTTGCCACATGCCGTCCAATTTCCCGTTTTCTGGAAGCTTGTCGCATGAAACGGCGGAAAACAAAATAGCGGCCGCGCTTATTATATATGCAATATGTTTTTTCATATTTTCTACTATCCGTTACAATGAGAATAAACCGGTTTTCCTTATAGTGAATTGAATGCCCTGGTTGTTGCCGGTAAGTGAGCTGCGGTCGATTCCGAATGCAGCTGTGGCGCTCCAGCCCTTTGCATTCCAGCGGCCGATGCGGTAAGGGGAATAAGTCAATTCGCACAGAAATGAGCGTTGGTATTTTTTATCATCCAATGGTTCTGCGTATGTTCCTAAATGTTGTGAATATGTGAATAAGAGCCTGTAATGCAAGTCATCGGTAGGGTCACCGCAAATTCCTATGTGGTGAGCTGAAAAACGGTTGCTCTTAAATTTAACATTGCCGTCGTTGTTGTATATAGGAGAGATGTAGAGTGGGTTGCCTATCGCTTGTCCCCAATGTTGCCACCCGTTATATATGCCGTGGTTGTAATAATTGTCAGCAGCGCTTATCTGGTCGGGTATGGCGGCTGTGTGGTCGTGATAGATTGGGCCACTTTGGTATTTTGTATACATATATTCGTATACAACGGTGCTGACGAAACGGTTCTTTGGAAGGGAGAGTTCAAGTCCGTATATTGCATCCTTCCAGCCGTATTCCCAAAATAATGCGGAGTGGTCTTCGAAGAAATGGTCATAATAAAATCTTGCACTCCAATTCGGACCTTTATATTTAAGGCTGAATAACCAAGAGCCGACAGTGTTGCCTAATGCGTTTGTGTATACGGTTTCGCCGACATCCGCGCCTTTTACAAAAAAGATTTTTACGAAGTCTTTTAATCCACCGTATAGGTTTGTGCAAATTCCATATTGGTCATATAACTTACCACCGAACGTGGCTGCCATTTCTACGCCTCCTTCCAAAGTCAGTGGAAACTTATCCTCATTGCCTATCCGTAGGAACCCGGACTTGCTGTGGTATAGAACTTGCCTAAGATAACGATTGCCATGCTTTGTGAAATTCCTTTGCCATCCACCGTCTGTTGTAAAGCCGTAGCCTACATGTCCTCTAATGGAAAGCCATTTGTCTTTCCCTGATATAGAAATATATTCGGGTATTTCAAATCTTATTTCAGGAATGGGGCGCGCATTTATACCAAGCGTCTGACTACCGGTGCTGAGTTCATCGTTCTTCAAATTTGCACAGCGTTCCTTTGCCCCTATTGATAGAAGAACGTTTTTGTATGCGATGTCGGCATATAATTGCTGGATGAAAAAATCGCTTGTGTAATTGTGAGCCGCTACAAGGTCCAAACCGTAACCGACTTTCCAATTTCGATTCGAATCGTTTTTATATGAGCGGGATATACCGGCACGTACATGCCCGTTCCTCGGCGTTATACCTCCCAATCCATATCGGTTGGAATGCAGCCAAAATGGTGTGTGCTTGGAGTCAAACGAATAATTGCCCGAGGCTTCTAATTTGTACTCAATATCTTCAAGTGGCGTTTTTATGTATTCAGCCGTATCTGTAGGGACATAAACCTCATTCAAGCCCAAAGAAGCACTGGATTGCGATTGGGCTTGAATGGGTGTCCATCTTCCACATAGGATTAATACTATAAAAACAAGTCCTACGTTTTTTTGTACGAGGTGATGAAATATAAGCACGGCCTTATTTTGCGTAACTTACGGAACGAGTCTCGCGTATAACTGTAATTTTTACCTGTCCCGGATATGTCATTTCATCTTGAATGCGTTTTGCTATCTCGTTACTGAGATTTTCTGTTTGTTTGTCATCTATCTTATCCGCACCAACAATTACGCGCAACTCTCGTCCTGCTTGAATAGCATAAGTCTTGGTTACTCCGGGGTAACTCATTGCTATGTTTTCCAAATCGTTCAATCGCTTGATGTATGCTTCAACAACTTCACGACGGGCTCCAGGACGGGCACCACTGATAGCGTCGCAGACTTGTACTATTGGAGCTAATAATGTGTTCATCTCTACTTCATCGTGGTGGGCACCTATAGCGTTGCATATATCTGCTTTTTCCTTGTATTGTTCAGCCAATTTCGCGCCGTAGAGTGCGTGTGGCATTTCAGGCTCCTCGTCGGGCACTTTGCCAATATCGTGCAATAATCCGGCCCGCTTGGCTTTCTTGGGATTTAATCCTAATTCCGAAGCCATTATAGCACATAAATTAGCCGTTTCGCGCGCATGTTGCAGAAGATTCTGGCCGTATGAAGAACGATATTTCATTTTGCCTATTAAACGGACCAATTCGGGGTGCAAACCATGAACGCCGAGGTCTATTGTCGTTCGTTTTCCTGTTTCTATTATTTCTTCTTCAACTTGTTTCTTTACTTTGGCAACAACCTCCTCAATTCGTGCAGGGTGTATTCTTCCGTCAGTAATTAATTGGTGAAGAGCGAGACGGCATATTTCACGGCGCACCGGGTCGAATGCAGAAATAACAATGGATTCTGGTGTGTCGTCCACTACAAGTTCAACACCTGTAGCAGCTTCAAGTGCTCTGATATTTCTTCCCTCACGGCCAATAATGCGGCCTTTAACCTCATCGTTATCTATATGGAAAACTGTTACGCTGTTTTCAATGGCTGTTTCTGTTGCTACACGCTGAATTGTTTGTATTACAATCTTCTTTGCTTCTTTGTTGGCAGTCATTTTAGCGTCATCAATTATTTCATTGATGTAGCTTTGGGCATCACTTTTTGCTTCATCCTTTAAAGATTCTATCAGGTATGTCTTTGCCTCTTCTGCCGACAGTCCGCTAAGTTCTTCAAGTTTCTCACGCTCTTTCAGCAACATTTTCTGGAGCTCTTCTCCTTTTTGGTTTATTGCTGTTTGAGCTTGCTCGAGTCTGTTTTTTATTTCTTCTTGTTCTGCTTTTTTACGCGACAGTTCTTCTTGCTTTTGGTTCAAACTTATTTCGCGTTGTTTAAGTTTATTTTCTATTTGGAATATACGCTGGTTACGTGACTGAATTTCCTTTTCCAGTTCATTTTTTTTGCTTAAGAACTTCTCTTTTACTTCTAAAAGTTTCTTTTCTTTTATAACATTAGCTTCTTTATTTGCGTCGTTAATCATCTGTTTGTAACGACCGGTAATGACATATCTGAATATTAAGTATCCAATGCCGCAGCCGGCTATCAGCGCAATAAATATAAATATAGTCAAGACTATAGTGCTCATATCTGTTTTGTTTTTTATGAATAAATTATAGTTTCTTCTTTTGTTTGTTGCTGCAAACTAAGGCATTGTGTACCGGCTAAAGAAGAAAAGACAAACAGATGTGGATAGCGAACAAGTAAGTTATTCGGATGCTAATGTCGACTCGATTTCCGCAGTAATGTTTTGCAATACGGCTTCATAAGGTTCGGTGTCGTTCCTTTTCTCGCTGCGTATCAGTTGTACGCTTAAATCAAGCATAGCCATGAACATATACCGCTCTTCTTCCAAATTTGGAAAATGCTCTTTGTATAAGTTCAATTTATCGTTAATTTTACGTTCGGCGGCGCGGTAAATCTCTTCCTCGTCGCGACGTATTTTTATAGGATATGTTTGATTGTCTATCCTTAATTGTATAACGAATTTTTCGCTTACTTCATTCATCGTTTCGTTGTCAATGTTTTAAACATTCAACAATGCGATGCATTTATCCACTTGGCGCACGAGTGCCTCAAAACGCTGTTTTGATTTGGCCACGTCGCCATTGTTTATCTCTATCATCTTGGCCGTTTTGAGATTCTGATATGATTGCTCGAGGTTTTCCAACTTCTCGTGAAGTTTTTTAATCTCAAGTTCTTTCTGCTCCACGGTTTTAACCAATTCGTTCCGCTGTTTGCGAACCGACTCGTACTCATACATGAGCTGTCGTGCTCTTGTCTGAAAAACCTGAAGTATGTTATCTTTATTCTCTAACGCCATTAGTGAAGCATGTGGTTATACTTGCAAATTTATAAAATGTTTAATTAACACGCAAGTACCTGTCTTTATTTCTTTTCCCCGGTGTCAACGTCTTTTGGCTTTGGCTCTTTTTTTGCGAGCATTACCAGGCGGAATACATATTCAGTCATCCACGCTTGTGAATATCCTAATGCGTGTTGATACTTACGTATTGAAACACATGCATTTCTTACTCCGTCGTCTTTCCACGTGTTCCTTGTCATTATATCGGAAATAGCGCGCTGAGTCATGGCCTTTATCGTTCCTTTGAAAAAGGATGGCATGCGGAATTTCCATTTCATGACATTTCCCATAAGCATTAGCAAGTCCTGTGAAAAGCCTTGAAACAAGAAAAGGTAATTGCGTACATCGTTGATACTGCGGCAATGTTGTTTTATGCTTGTATCTATTTCGCGGAAAAAGGACTCATCCATATCGTAGAGCTCTGTAAGCATTTTACGACAACGTATTTTTTCACCGTGTCCTAAGCGGTTGTTTAATGTAGGCACATGCAGTGTTTGCTTAAACACCCTCAAATCGGGCAACATTGCCAGATTCGTAATGCCGAGATTTGCCGCCATGGTGGATTGGAAATAAACCCGTATCAAAGTCATGAAATCTTCAAGGCCTCCTATACGGTGTCCGTCGGATGTTTCATCCTTCTTTTTGAATATGTTTGATAATATGCTCATAATTATTATAGTATAATGGTTGTCTTTTATTTTCACTTGCAAAGATACAACAACAAAATGATTAAGACGATAAAAGTTTTTGTAATATGTATATAACAGTCAAAACCGGATGTTGCAAAAAAACAACATTATATGATTTCAGATATTAATTCGTATTTTAAAATTGAGTCGCTCTGTTCCGACGGTATTGGTTAATAAAGCAAACATGTACAATTCGATTTACATTTATTGCACGAATTAATTTACATAAAAGTCAGGGATCCTATGCTGTGAAAAATACGTCTGAGATATTTTAAAATATGTCTGACATAATTTAAAATATCTCAGACATAATTTTTTCTTGCCTATTAAGGCGCTTCCAAATTTTAGTATATTTACAACAGATTAAAATAAACGGTTATGAAAAAGAATACCTTATCCCGCTTAATGGTTGTTGGAATAATATCCCTCATGCCTTTATCTGGTATTTGTTCACTTTATCGTCCGTCATATATACAAATGATGCCACTTGTTCATGATAGTATTCCAAATGAAATAGGACGTAGTGGTGACGCACGCATATCTTATTTGATAAACAACAGGAAATGGTTTGATTTGAATCGAGAACTATCAAACATCTCGCCAGTTTCGGTAACTCCCGGACTTTATTTAATGGCGAAATCAGTAGTGTCGCATTATTTTAATCGTTCGGACATAGCTTGCAGTTCAATATATGAACTGCTTACACAATATCAGTCTGAAATCGGATATGATAATTCAATTAATATGACAGTGATTTTAGCCATGAATTTTGCGAGAGAAAAACAATATGAGACAGCTGCAACGCAGATGAGAATTTTGATAGACCAATTGGAACAGTACGGTAAGGACAGCGTAACGATTGCCAATTACCGCAAAATGGAAAAGCGTTTTAAAGCCTTTGCTAAAAAAGGTAATGTATGCCATGCATTACATAAACCCGGAAGATATCGCATTCCTTTTACGTATTTCAATGATATGCATGAGGCAGTAGGACGGGAAGGACACGCTATAATAATAAACGGGAATATTTGCGGTAAAAAAGCGAATATGGTATTTGATACAGGCGCAGGCATAAATATAATAAGTAGCCGCGATGCAAAGAAATTCGGAATACAGGCAACTGATATAACAATGGATATGACTGGAGTGGGGAAGCAAACAGGACATTTGGCATGGGCTGACAACATACGAATCGGCAATATGTCGTGGCAAAACGTACCTTTTTTTATTGTTGATATGAAAACGGGCGACTCTAAGACTGATTCCGCAGGTACAATGTTGCCACCGGTAATAGGACTTCCAATAATGCAAAGTATGGGTGAGATACAGTTTGACTTTGTTAAGCATGAATTGATTGTGCCTGCAAAACCGACACCAAATCCAATAGGTTATAGTAATGTAATGTTAGGAGACGAAGGAAACCTAGTCATAGAAGGTAAAGACTATGAAGGTACTGCTATGTACCTGGCGTTTGATACAGGATCGTATTTTTCTGACCTTAGCCCCCATTGGTATTTTCTACACCGCGAATATGTTGAAAAACACGGCACACTTGATTCCATAACAGTAGCAGGTATAGGGGGAATAAATAGAAGGAAAAGTTATATCCTGCCAAAATTTACATACACATTGGGCAAAGGTACAGCCGTTTTGGATTCAGTCCGCGTCGATACCGGAATTGATCTGCATAGCAATGATTCAATAAAAGTGAATTACGGTGATAGCGGGAAAAAAGACGGTTTTGCAGGCCTCAACTTGTTAGAACGTTACAAGCGAGTTATTTTTAGTTTAAAAGATATGTATATAAACGGTTATGTAAAATAGCAGTTTTTATAAAAAATCACCCGACTATTTATATACAATAGTCGGGTGATTAAGTTGAAAAGATTAATTATTTACCTTCCACAGCAGCCTGCGCCGCTGCCAAACGTGCAATAGGTACACGGAACGGCGAACAGCTAACATAATTTAAGCCTACATGATGGCAGAACTTAACGGAAGACGGTTCTCCGCCATGTTCTCCACATATACCGCATTTTAAGTCGGGACGTACGGCACGACCACGTTTCACTGCGATTTCTATGAGCTGGCCTACGCCTCTTTGGTCCAAAACTTGGAAAGGATCAACTTTCAATATCTTCTTTTCCAAGTAAACAGGAAGGAACGATGCGATGTCATCGCGCGAATAACCAAACGTCATTTGCGTTAGGTCATTTGTTCCGAATGAGAAATATTCAGCGCGTGACGCAATCTTATCAGCAGTAAGAGCTGCACGGGGTATTTCAATCATTGTTCCAACTTTAAACGGTATTTCCATACCTTCTTCATTGAACAAGCGTGCAGCTTCACCACGAATAATTTCTTCTTGTGCTTCGAACTCGTAAAGGTTACCGATAAGCGGAACCATTATTTCGGGATGTGGGTCATATCCTTCACGTTTCAACTCTATTGCGGCGCCCAGTATTGCGCGAGTTTGCATTTGCGTTATTTCGGGATATGTATTTCCTAAACGGCAACCGCGATGTCCTAACATAGGATTGTGTTCTGAAAGGCTTTCTACACGATGACGTATATATTCAACCGTAACGCCCATCTCTTTAGCCATTTCTTCCTGGCCTTTTGCGTCGTGAGGAACGAATTCGTGTAAGGGCGGGTCAAGAAGACGAACATTAACAGGATAGCCGTCCATAGCTTTGAAAATACCTTTGAAGTCTGCTTTTTGATATGGAAGCAACTTAAATAGTGCTTTCTTACGTCCTTCGGCTGTATCAGAAAGTATCATCTCACGCATTGCAACGATTTTTTCGTTGTCAAAAAACATGTGTTCCGTACGACATAATCCTATTCCTACAGCTCCGAATTTACGTGCAACTTCTGCGTCATGTGGAGTATCTGCATTTGTGCGTACAACAAGACGCGTGTGTTTGTCGCATAATTGCATTAGTTCAGCAAAAGAACCGGAAAGTTCTGCGGCTTGTGTCTGTACTTCACCTTTATAGACATCGCCTGTTGAACCGTTTAACGAGATATAATCACCTTCGTTCAAAACTACACCTTCTATTTCAACGGTTCGTGTCTTGTAATTTACGTTTATGGCACCTGCGCCAGATACACAGCATTTACCCATACCGCGTGCTACGACTGCGGCGTGGGATGTCATACCACCGCGCGCTGTGAGAATACCTTCGGCAACAGCCATTCCGGCCAAATCTTCAGGAGATGTTTCTATACGGACCATTATGACTTTATGTCCGTCTGCACGCCATTTAGCAGCGTCTTCTGCAAAGAAAACAATTTGACCAGTTGCTGCACCTGGAGAAGCCGGAAGACCGCGCGTAAGCGCTTTTGCATTTTGGAGAGCTTCTTTGTTGAAAACAGGATGTAATAATTCATCCAATTTGTTCGGCTCGCAGCGTTCTATAGCCGTTTTTTCATCTATCATACCTTGGTGCAACAATTCCATTGCAATGCGAACCATGGCAGTTCCTGTACGTTTGCCGTTTCGAGTTTGCAGGAACCAAAGTTTGCCTTCTTGTACAGTAAACTCCATATCCTGCATATCTCGGTAATGATTTTCAAGCTTTGTTTGAATTTCATCAAGCTGCTTATATATTTCAGGCATAGCTTCTTCCATAGATGGATATTTAGCTATTCGCTCTTCTTCGCTTATGCCTTGCATTTCTGCCCACTTTTGCGAACCTGCCTTGGTTATTTGTTGCGGTGTGCGTATACCGGCTACAACGTCTTCGCCTTGTGCATTAACGAGCCATTCCCCATTAAAAACGTCTTCACCCGTAGCGGCGTCACGGCTGAAGCAAACTCCAGTTGCAGATGTATTACCCATGTTGCCAAACACCATAGCCATTACAGAAACAGCGGTCCCCCATTCTGCAGGTATTCCTTCCATTTTGCGATACAGAATTGCACGCTCGTTCATCCAACTATCAAATACAGCGCATATAGCACCCCACAGTTGCTCCATTGGATCATTCGGGAAATCTTTACCGGTTTGTTCTTTTATAGTCTTCTTAAACAGAGTGACGAGTTTCTTTAATTCTTCAGTTGTTAACTCGTTGTCAAGTTTAATACCCCTCTCTGCTTTTACTTGCTGTATAATTGATTCAAAAGGATCGATGTCGTCTTTTTTTGTTGGTTTCATACCCAAAACTACATCTCCGTACATTTGTACAAAGCGGCGGTATGCGTCATAAGCAAAACGCGGGTTGCCGGTTTTCTTAGCCAAACCCTCAACTACATTATCATTAAGTCCAAGGTTGAGAATTGTATCCATCATACCTGGCATAGACGCTCTTGCTCCAGAACGAACTGAAAGAAGAAGAGGGTTTTCTGGATCTGCAAATTTACTTTTCATCAATTTCTCGATATGCTCTACTGAACGCTCGACTTCTTCCTTGAGCAGAGCCACGACCTGTTCTTTACCTATACGATAATATTCGTTACATGTATCGGTGGTAATTGTAAAACCTGGGGGCACCGGGATTCCTAAAAGGTTCATTTCGGCGATATTCGCACCCTTGCCGCCAAGCAAATTACGCATAGTGGCATTTCCTTCGGCTTTTCCGTTGCCAAACAGGTAGACTCTTTTTGTTTCCATAAATGTTGATTTTATATATCTTGTATTATAACCTAATGCAAAAGTAGTATAAAAATCGTGAATTGATAATTTTTTCACCAAGAATGTTATGCAGAGATTTCAATTTTAATATCATGGACGTAACAACAAAGTGTTAACGATATTATACACTATATGCGTAGATATTTTATGATGAGATTTCTGTCTATCAATAAAAACCTATTGTTCTTAAAACAAATATATCAATAAAAATAGCGAATATTGCAATAGGAAAACAAGAATCAAACAAATCTGCGATTATTAGTATGAAAGATAACAATAAAAAGAATCTTATAATATATAGAGCTTCTGCTGGTTCTGGAAAAACATTTACTTTAGTCTCTGAATATTTGGCTTTGGCCATAAAAGGATATCTGTGTAACAACAATGATTTTAATGATAAAGTAAACTCTTCTTTTAGCAAGATACTGGCCATAACATTTACAAATAAAGCTACTTCGGAAATGAAAATCCGAATTTTAAATACCCTTTATGATATAGCGCACAATCAAGCAGAGGAAAACGGATATATTAATAAGATAAAAGAATTGCTTGACAACAAGTTTTCTGAAAAGGAGATAGTAAGTAGTGCAAAAAAAGTTTTATACGGTATCTTGCACAACTATGATAGCTTCAACATAAAAACCATTGACGCCTTTTATCAAGGAATCGTAAACAATATAGCGATTATGGTGGGGTTCAATTCTAGTCTTGAGGTATATCTTGACGATAGCGAAGCAATAAGTAACGCAGTTGATAATATTATAAATGGTGTAGCTTTAGTAAACAGCAAAAAGAAAGGACATTATTTGTATTTACTGAATCAATATATTGAAAATCACATAGAGGAAGAGGCTTCTTGGGATTTCCGACGTGAGCTAAAAAATTTCGGAGAGAATATATGTCGTGAGACATACATGATGAATTCAGAAAAAATAAATTCATTTTTCGACGATGATACGAAGGCAAACAATTATCTAAAAAAAATACATGCAATAAAATATAAATGTGAAAAGGCCCAAATTAAGTTAGCAGATACTTTTATTGAACTCATGCGTGAAAATAACGTGGAATTCGAAAATATAAAGTACGGAAATCATTTAAATAAATACTTGGTAGACTTAAAAAACGGTGATAATGTCAATATAAATAAAAGAATAAACGATTTTCTTACCTCGTCGGATTCTTGGAAAAAAAGTAATAAAGCTTATAATAGCGGAATAGCGCAAAAGATAGAAGAAATTTTATTCCCAGCCTTTAAAAAATTAGAAAACTGTAGATATTTATTACAGTATAAAATAAATAGCGCTGATCTTACTCTTGCAAACATGAATGACATGCGAATGCTTTCAATGATAGATGAAACAGTGAAAAGAGAATCCAAAGATAGCAATCGAATATTACTGTCTAAAAGCCAAGAATTGATTAAAAGTGAGATTCGAGATACAGAAGATATTTCATTCGTATTTGAGCAGGCAGGAAAACAATATAGTCATATTATGCTTGATGAAGCCCAAGATACTTCACATATGCAATGGGATAATTTAAATAATTTCTTGTTGAATGTCATATCCGACATTAACGGGCGCAGCGTAATAGTAGGCGATATAAAACAAAGTATTTACAGGTGGCGCAATAGTGATTGGCAAATATTAGCTGGCCTTACAGACGGAAAAACCGAAGGAGTGTTCAAAGACAGAATCGAAGTAAATACATTAGGGTTCAATTTTCGTAGTGAAGTGAATATTGTAAACTTCAACAGCCATTTCTTTTATACAGCTTCTAAAATTATGAACACAAAAGCTCATAAGTATTGTGACAGCGCAGATTATAGATTTGGCGACCTTTACAATGATGTCGTACAGCAGTCCTTAAAAAAAGAATTATGCGGGTACATCCAAATAGATACCTTAATTACTAACAAAGATAAAAACAACAAAACTCCATTAAAGTATCACGACTTAGAAAAAGCACGACTGAAAATTTTGATTGAAAACATTGAAAGTATACATAACAATGGGGTTTCATATTCTAGAATGGCTATACTTGTACGTAAGAACAGTGAATTGACTATAATAACAGATTATTTTAAAGAGAACGAAATTCCTATTAAGATCAACACTAACGAGGCGTACAGTGTAGCAAATGCGGTAAGTGTCAAAATGATTATAGCCGCCATAAAAATTATTAACGGATATATAAATGGAATTGAAGAAACGCTATGTGCAACATTCCTTGCATACCAATATCAGAACTTGTTGTTAGGTGAAAAATTTGACAGGCAACTTTTCTATAATTGTATATTAGGCGCCAAACAGGAAGATAACGCAATAGATAGTGTTTATAGTTACATAATAAGAATGTTACCGAGCTGTTTTGTTGACGAAATAACATATTTATCTCAACTTCCGATTAGCCAACTGGTAATGACACTCATAGATGCCTTGGAAATAAAAAAGCTAAAAAACGAAAGTGCTTACATTTATACTTTCCTTGATTACGTTGATAATTACTCACAAAACAATGCCTATGACATAGGGAAGTTCTTGGAAGATTGGGAAGTTGAAGCTGATGGACAAAAAATATCTATTACTGAAACAGATGGTATAACAGCCATGACAGTACATAGCGCAAAGGGATTGGAATTTGATACTGTTTTTGTCCCGTTTTGCGACTGGAAATTTATCCCAAATAAAAATTCTTTATTGTGGTGTTCTCCTGAAGAAGAACCTTACAACGAAGCTCCATTATTACCTATCGAATATAGATTAAAAAGTGCAGAAAGTATCTATGCAAACGACTATTACAAAGAAAATTTCAATATTTTGGTTGATAATCTTAATATGCTATACGTGGCATTTACTCGAGCAAAAACTAATTTAATGGTGGAAATCGCCGAGCCTTCATTCGTTGACAAAATTTCAAACGAAAGGATTTCAAACGTTATAACAGAAACACTTAACGATGATAGCTTTAATAAATGTTTAAAAATGTCGACAAAAAAGATTGAAATGGACGATGACGTAAATCTCGTAAGAAAATCATATGGAAAAATTAGCCCAATAAACAGCGAACAAGTAATTTTAAATAAAGTTGAACATTTTTCCATGATTGGCAAAAACATAGAGGTGGCATTCAACTAAAATATGGCACAAAATACATGTACACAAATAAGTTTCAGTATAAAAAATAACACATTTGCTATTTATCATAGCTATACATTATAATATAAACATGAAAGAGAAATTCCTGAAATTAGTTGCTGCCGATTTAATAAAAACATATGGTGCAAATCTGAGTCGTTTTGTTCTTGTCTTCCCGTACAGTGCGCCTATTATAAGTATGTCAAATTATTTGTTCGTAGAAACTAATGAAAGTTTGACAAAACCTATTTATACAACAATTTCAGAACTGTTCAAACGAGCTTCTGGATTAACTGTATCGGATAAATTGGAACTTGTTTGCAGACTATACAAGGCATATAAAAAAGTTCTGCATAAATGTAACGAACACGAAAGCAAGAAAATAAAATTGATGGACTTTGATGAGTTTTACAAGTGGGGTGAAATGATTGTAAATGATTTCAATGATGTAGACAAAGAACTTATCAATGCAAAACTCTTGTTTAAAGAAGTTTCAAATATAAAAGACATTAGCAGTGAAGAATATCTGACTGAAGAACAAAAAACGACGCTTCATAAATTCTTTAAAACGTTTATACACGCTGGAAACAGTTTCTTAAAAGAAAATTACCTTAATATATGGAGATTACTTCCTGAAATTTATGACGAGTTTAACGCTATAAATGAACAAGACGGCGTTGCATACGAAGGTTCAATGTTCAAAAAAAGGTTAGATGTACTAAAAAAGGCTCCTTTATACCAAATAGATAAATATGTCTTTATCGGATTTAATGCTCTTAATCAAGTAGAAAAGGAGCTAATGTTATACTATAAAAAATCCGATAAAGCCATTTTTTATTGGGATTATGACAAAGCATATTGTAATGGAATAAACGAGGCCGGGCAATTTGTTGTTAAAAACATAGAGATTTTTGAGAATAGTTTAGACGCAAATCATTTCAATAACTTATCAAAACGTAATGAGGTTCATATAATAGAATCTCCCACAAAAAGCGGAAGCATTTATTATGCAAAAACTTGGTTGGATAATGTTTCCCCAAAAAGCGATGAAAAAACGGTAATCGTATCAGCAAATATAGATATTCTACCTTTACTGATACATAGTTTGATTTACAAACCGTCGAAATACGTTTTTAACGTAAAGTTTCCGGTAAACATAACAGCCACATGTGCTCATATAATGAGATTCATTGACAAAAAAGCGGAGGATTACAATGAAAGAATAATTGAAAATCCTTGTTTGGCTTTCATACTTGATATATACAATGAAATAAACGAATACTCTAATAAAATCAAAACAGAAGAAGTTCTTGCTTCAACTTCCGACTCGTTGCGATCGGCTTTGGAAATCCAAGCGTGCGAATCAATTATGGCTATCGTTGAAAAAATAAAAACTCTTATCGAGAGAGGTTTACTATATGCCAGCATAAAAACAATCAAAGCTATCTTGCAACTACAGATTCGCAACAGTTTAATCGAAACAAACCAACAAGAAACAAAGTCTACGCGCGTTGCCGAAAGTATTGATTTGTGCACTCTGAACGACACAAGACTCTTCGACTACGATAATGTTTTGATTTTAGGGTGCAATGAAGGTGAATTGCCACCATCGCAGCACATACCTTCGTTGATTCCAAATCATATAAGGGCAATATACAATTTACCGAACACCGAAAAACGGAACTCCATATGTGCCTATAATTTTTATCGTTTGCTCCAACGTGCAGAAAATGTATCTATGATATATGTTTCAGAAAAGTCAAAACTGATAAACAAAGAACCGTCCAGATTCATAATGCAAATTATAGGCGAAGATGTTATTCCGTACACATTAGCAAATATTGTACATCCAGCCGTAACTCAGAAACAGGATTTTCATGAAATAGCCAAAACACAAGAAATGTTTAGGCAAATGAAACATCTTGAAGCTACTTCACTTTATCAATATATATTATGCCCGTTGATGTTCTTTTATTCCAAAGTTGCAAGAATACGTACTCCAAAACCCGACGCAAGCAAAATGCCGGCTAATTTATTCGGTACGCTTTTCCATGAAGCCATGCAACTTTTTTACGAATCAAAAAACAGTAAAAGTAATATAACAAAAGAAACTCTTGAAAATGCATTGAAGAACAACGGAGAGGCATTGGACTCTTTTATTAATAACGCATTTAACAACAATAATGTTCCCGATAATACGGTAATAAAAAAGGTTGTAAAAGAATACATGAGAAAAATTCTCGAATATGATATAAACAACGCACCTTTTCAGATACAACCGCAATTCATCGAAAAGTTCTTGTATACAACGATTCCTGTAAAAATTAAAAACGGAGAAATTATAAATGTTAGAATCGGAGGAAAATTCGACCGTGTCGACAAAATAAATATTGAAGACAAAAGCATTCTACGGGTAGTTGATTACAAAACAAGCCGTTGGAAAAAACAATTGGAAACAAAAGATGTCGAGTCGATTTTCGGACAACCTAAAAAGGACAAGCACTACGATTATATTTTTCAAACATTTCTATATTGCCTTGCCCTCGAAGACAATATTGAGAATAAAGCCAATGTTAATGAAACAATCGCACCTGCCGTATTTTTTATTACCGCTTGTTCTAAAAAAGACTTTGAGCCATATATCAATTATGGAAACAATGGCAAATTACTCGACTTTTCAGAGGTTAAAAACGAATTCAAAGATCGGTTAACAGAACTTTTAAACGAAATTTTTGACATTGACAAACCCTTTAGAGAGGGATACAAGGATTCGTGCACTTATTGCAATTACAAATTACTATGTAATAAATAGAGCCTTGTAATATATTACATGCGATATTGAAGGTAGGGCTGAATACAACCCTGCCTTTTTTTACATCAAGGGTTTTATTATAAACAATTTTAGCACTTCTTTGTGCATATAGTTTAAAAATGCCTATATTTGCGTATAGAATAACTCAAAATATTTTATGCTATGACTAAATTTTTACTCCAATTTGTGGCATTGCTTTTTGCGTTCACTTATGTGCAAATGGTCGACGCAAAAAAGATAGAAGTAAATCAAGCGAAGAACATAGCGCTTAATTTTCTTGACGACAAACAAGTAAGCAAGCTGTACAAGAAAGCTGTGGCTAACGATTTGAAATTGGCTCACACTGAAAGCGATGATAACACACCGCTTTATTATGTTTTCAACATACAGAGTGGGGGATTTATCATAACTTCAGCTGACGACCGCGCTACCGAAATACTTGCTTACGTAGACAGGGGCTCTTTTGAGCCGGAAGCCTTGCCTGACAACATGCGCTGGTGGCTGGGCGAATACGCCCGACAAATAAAGGCTGTATGCAACATGCCCGAAACCGCCGTAAAGCAGACACGCGCACCAAAGGCTGCAAAGGCAGAAGTTGCACCCTTGCTTGAAACGGAATGGTCGCAGGAAGCACCGTACAACGGACTCTGCAATTTCGACAACGGTTCGGGGACTTCAACTGCAGTCACGGGATGTACCGCAACAGCCATGTCGCAGATAATGTACTATCACAAATGGCCGGAAAAAGGTACTGGCTCGTACAGTTACGATTACACCCTGAACGTAAACGGCAAGGACATACCGCAGCACAAAGAAAGCAACTTTGCCGAACATACTTACGACTACGACAACATGCTGCCGTCGTACAGATCGGTAAGCTACACTCCCGCACAAGCCGAAGCTGTAGCCCTGCTGATGTACGACTGCGCCGTTAGCGTAAATTCAAAGTTCGACGCAACCGAAACTCCGGGCTTAAGAACCAGTGTTGTATATTCCATGGTGGACTACTTCGGTTACAGCCCCTTGGCAAGGGGAGTAAATAAGGATCAACTCGCGGGTGAAGACGAGTGGGAGAACCTGATATATAACGACCTGGCTGCCGGTTTGCCGGTGTTTTACGCCGGGAGCACCGACGATGGCAGCGGGCACGCCTTTGTCTGCGACGGTTACAAGGACGGCCTCTACCATATCAACTGGGGATGGGACGGAACATTCAACGGATATTTCAGCGTAAGCGGTGCTGACGCCCTCAACCCTTACGGCGGAGCAGGGCTAACGGGCGAGGGTTACAGGAACAACCAATACATTATTACCGGACTGAAACCGGCCAAGCCCGGAAGCGGCGTTGCTGCGCAGGACGTCCTCACCATTTCGCAAAGCTCGGCCACGCACAGTGAGGAACTGTTCATATCGGGCAACATGATGAATCTGAGCGACAGCGAAGTTTACATGGGTATCGAACTTACTAATGTTGCCACCGGAAAGAAAACCATAACCGGCATAACAGACTATACCTTTGCTTCGGGCAATAGTTTCAGCGCATTGCTGTTAAGTACTATCGACATAGTAACGAACGGGACTTACGAAGTGTGGCCCGTTTATCAGATTAGCGGTACATCCGAATGGCTTCGCATAGAAGCCAACGCAGGACAGGGCGAGCCGCCCATGCTTACCATAACCGGCGAGACTCCCAAGTTTTATGTTACAGAGCCTATCAGCTTTGAACATGGTGAATTTACGTCTATAGAAAATTTGAAACTCATCGTCAAACTGCAAGCTCTTGAAAATATAGAAAACGTGGAATTGCGCGCATATTTCCGCCAGCCGTGGAACGGGCAAATTGCCGGAACACTATACGGTGTTATTCCTTCCATGCAAAAGGACTACACCGGAGTTTTAACTATGGTTCCCTTAGGGTCTACTTCGCAGTTGCAGGAAGGTATGACTTATACCTTGGAGTTGTATATGTACGAAAACGGCCAGGATGTAAAAATCCCTATGTCAGCTTACACAAAGATTGGCAATGCAAACATAGTTACTGCAGAAGAAGAGAAAGTTCTCGGAATCGACAACATAACAGTTGATTCACCAATTGTTGATGTTTACACGATTGACGGTGTCTTGATTCGAAGCAAAGTACATGAAGACAAGGCAATAGAAAGCCTTCCAAAAGGAATCTATGTAGTTAACGGTAAGAAAATCCTGGTTAAATAGCCAGCTTGATTATTAACAGAATCGGTACAGGCAACGTTATGTCTGTACCGATTCTGTTTGTGAAAGGTGCTAATTCTATTTAAACGAATACGGAATCCGTGTATCTGAATTAGTCTTCATTTTTACCCCGGTTTTCGAACGGGTTTTCAGAGAGCAAAAAATATGTGCCTTGGATTTTAAAATTAGTGGCTCGGATTTTAAAATCCGAGCCACTAATTTTTTCTTTGCACCCATGTGAGTAAAACACACTGAAAATCAGTTTTCACTTTTCCATACTTGAAAACGGACATTCGAGTACATTCTTCTTCATCTGCTAAATTGGAAAAATGCCTATCCATGTGCGTTATGTAACCGACGCTTTGTTTTTATTGTTATAAAAGACTATTTTTGTAATTAAATGAGTACAATAGCAGAACACCAGAAAAGGAACAAAAACCGCAGTTCGTATACGAGCATTTTGAAGTACACCGGACTGTTCGGTGGCGTGCAAGGGTTCAACATACTTATTTCTATCATCAGAAATAAATGTGCAGCCGTGCTCATTGGGGCTGCCGGCATAGGTTTGACCGATATTTTAAACAGAACTTCCGATTTCATCGGTTCTATTACAAACCTCGGACTTTCTTTCAGCGGCGTAAGGCAACTGTCCGAAGATTTTGCAACAGGTGAAGAACAGAAAATACACGACACCATCGACACTATACGTGCATGGTGCGTTGGAACAGGCATAATAGGATGTTTGATATGTATTTTATTTTCGTCAATAATTAGTACGTATGTCTTCAACGATACAAATTTAACGCCCGCCTTTCTGGTAATTTCGCCCATGATAGCCATGCTCACCGTGTATGGGGGAGAAATAGCTGTTTTAAAAGGTACACGTAACCTTAAAAAACTGGCTATTGTTTCTGTCATAAGTTCCGTGTTTACACTTGTTGTTACCGTATCGGTTTATTTGACTCTCGGCTTGAAGGGCGTTCCGTATGCCTTGTTGGCAGGTACGACAGCTATGACGGCTACGGCGTTAGCGGTGACTCATAAGATATATCCTTGGGCTTTACACATCTTTTCAAAAAGGTATTTCAAAAAAGGTAAAACATTATTATTCCTTGGAATAGCCTATATAATATCAAGCATTGCTGGAAGCGGAGCAGAGATAGCTGTTCGAGCATTTATAAGCAGCATAGGGTCAAAAACAGACGTAGGGCTTTACGCTTCGGGCTTTATTTTATGCGTAACCTACACCCGTATCATATTCATTGCCATGGACGCCGACTATTTTCCCAAGCTTTCAGCGATATGCAAGAGCAAGGTTAAACGGAATATTACTATATGCCGGCAAATAGACGTGTGTGTACTGCTTATGGGACCGATGCTTATAGCGTTTATTACTTTTTTGCCAGTAATCGTCAAACTGCTTTACTCCCCGGATTTTATCCCCGCCATAGAAATGTGTGTTGCTGCCGGAGGGTATCTGTTTGTTAAAGCAATAGTTTCTCCAATTGAATATATTCCATTGGCAAACAACGATTCAAAGATATTTTTGCTTATGGAACTGGCCTACGATATTATATTCGTATGCCTGATTATAGTGGGGTATGATTTATACGGTTTGTGCGGCGCAGGAATGGCGTTGACCGTTTCCTATATCATAGACCTGGCATTTATATTGGTTTTGTACAGAAAGATATACGGTTTCTGCTTAAGCTATGCAACATTAAAGATAATCCTTGTTCAAGGGTGCTTCCTTTTACCGGTAATAACCATGTTCGCCATGGGGCATAATTGGGAAAAATGCATAGTAGGTTGTACAATCTTTATATTTTCGGCTTTATATAGCGTAAAAAAGCTGAACCTTTCATGGAATGCGGTAAAGTCGTACATAAAACGTAGAAAAACTAAATAATTAATCGGATACAATGGCTAAGGTTAGTGTAATTATTACGGTATATAACGAAAGCATGTATTTGAATGATTGCTTGGATTCATTGAAAAAGCAAACATTAAAAGACTTTGAAGCAATTTGTGTTAATGACGCTTCTACTGATAATTCTCTTGAAATATTAGAAAAATACGCGCACAACGACAAGCGCTTTGTCATAACAAACAATGATGTCAATGTCGGGCTAACCAAAAGCCGGCGTAGAGCAATAGAAAATGCCGGTGGAGAATATGTAACACTATTGGACGCTGATGATTTCCTGTCCTGCAATGCTTTGTCCGAAGCAGTACAGGCTTTGGAAAACAACGGAGCCGACATAGTATTAATGGACTTGCAAATGTATTATGACAAAGAGAACATCAAGCCTTATGTAAAAGATTGCTTGCCGCGAGTCATGAGCGGAGACAAAGCGTTCTGTTTGTGTATAGAAGGCAAACTGCACAGTGTTTATTTAACCAAACTCGGCACATACAAAAGGATTCCAATAGATGACTCTTGCAGGCTATATACCGATGACAGTACAGCGCGTCTGCATATACTTACGTCCAAAACAGTTTGCTTAAGCAAAGGTAAATATTTTTATAGACAACACAATGAAAGTGAAACACATAAAATCAATATAAACAGATTCGATTACCTGATTGCCAATTTAAAGCTTGCGTCAGAAGCAAGAAAGGCCGGTGCACAAAGAGACGCATTAAAAACGTTGGAAGAGCATAGGTGGAAAAATATTATCGCCCATTATTATTTGTTAAAAAACAGCGAGCAACAGTTCACTGACAACGAAAAATCCACTATTAATTCCTTAATTCAAAAATGTATAGAAAGCATAGACTTTTCACTGTTGCCGTTAAGTTTGAAACTGCGTCCGCCATATTGGCCGACAAATAATTATAAAACATTCCAGACATACCAAGGAATCTATTTGCTATTGCGAAAAATTAAAAGAAGCATTATCCCCGTTTGATTTTATCTTCTTTGGAATTATAAGAAAGCGACATGAAGCTTCTCTGTGTTAAGTAGCATGTCTGTATTTTGTCTTTTAAAATACAGACACATAAGGCCGTTCACAAGAGTGCCTGTTACAAAGCGTTTTCCAAGACTTCTTGAGCAAAGAAAAAATATGTCTGAGATATTTTGAAATAGGTCAGACATATTTTAAAATATATGTGCCTTGTTTTTTTAGGGTGCATTTTGAAGTACAGAAAAACGAACCAAACAAAACCATTATATTAGTTATTAAAATCTCGTTCATTTTTGGCTCAACAAAAGTACACTTTGATAGTATAGCTGCACACAGAAATTATGGTCGTATTATCCGTAATCCATATACAGAATAAACAAGAAAAACCGCCTATTTTTGCAACTTGAAAATTTTGTGGACTTACTTATCGGTAATGCGATACAATATTTAATAATAACTGATGACCCTTAGAAGAGAAACAAGCACCGGTTTACTTGCTCTTATCCGAGAAGGCAGACCTATGACCTTAGGCCAGCAAATACATTTGACGGTAATGTTAAGTGTGCCTGCTGTTGTAGCGCAACTCTCCTCAATTGTAATGCAATATATTGATGCGGCAATGGTCGGTAGTCTTGGCGCAGAAGAAGCTGCCGCCATAGGTCTTGTTTCTACTACAACATGGTTGTTCTGGGGGCTCTGCATAGCGTCATCTACCGGATTCTCAGTGCAAGTGGCACACAGGATAGGAGCCGGCGATATGCAAGGTGCACGCAATGTGTTACGGCAAGCCGTCACTTCAACAACATTGTTTAGCTTTGCACTGGCAGCTATAGGCGTTGCTATCAGCGGTGTTTTGCCTGAATGGTTGGGCGGCGATGTATCAATACATCACGACGCTTCGCTATATTTTCTTATTTTTTCTCTGTTCTTACCCGCCTTGCAATTGAACTTCCTTGCAGGAGGTATGCTACGCTGTAGCGGCAATATGCGAATACCGAGTTTGTTGGGAGTTGTAATGTGCGTTCTTGATGTTATTTTCAATTTCTTTCTTATATTTCCTACCCGTCATGCAGTTGTAGCAGGGATAGATATATTTATACCAGGGGCAGGATTAGGAGTAGAGGGAGCGGCTTTAGGGACAGTCGCAGCAGAAACGGTAGTAGCGACCATTCAAATGTGGTATTTATGCACACATTCTTCGGAACTTAAACTAACAAAAGAAAAAGGCAGCTTCCGCCCTCAAGTTAATATATTAAAAAAAGCATTGCGCATAGGCTTACCTATGGCACTTGAACACGTAGTAATATGCGGCGCTCAAATTATGACTACCGTAATTGTTGCGCCGCTTGGAGTTTTCGCCATAGCAGCAAATTCGTTCGCTATTACGGCGGAAAGCCTTTGTTATATGCCAGGATACGGCATTTCCGACGCAGCAACGACGTTGGTAGGCCAAAGCGTAGGCGCAAAACGCAGACGTCTAACCCGCAGCTTTGCTTTCATAACTGTATTTATGGGCATGATAATAATGGGATTAATGGGCTTGCTCATGTATATCTTTGCCCCACAAATCATTGGATTGATGACTCCTGTTGAAGAAATACGGTCATTAGGTATAATGGCATTACGCATAGAGGCGTTTGCCGAGCCTATGTTTGCTGCGTCTATTGTTGCATATGGAGTATTCGTCGGAGCGGCCAATACGCTGGTTCCTTGTCTTATGAATTTCTTCAGCATTTGGGCTATACGGCTGTCGCTTGCTGCTTTGTTAGCTCCGACTATGGGACTTAAAGGTGTGTGGATTGCCATGTGCATAGAATTGTGCTTTCGTGGCATTATTTTTCTTATAAGGCTATTTAAAAGAAATTGGATGACAAAGGCATTCGGTAATGTGTGATTTATTACAAATAAAGTAACATGCATGTAATATAGGTCATAACATCTGTAATTTATATACAAGCGGCAAGACGTTTGTGAAGTATTTTTGCATTGTAACAAAAGTTGGATCATGAAACTGATAAAGGACACTGAATTTGGAGGCGAGCGTCCATTGTTCGCTTCGCACGACCTGCATTTAGACAATGTGATAATTAGGGCAGGCGAATCGGCTATCAAAGAATGCAGTAATATCAAAGCCACGAATTGCCGCTTTGAAGGAAACTATCCATTCTGGCACGTACATGGTTTTGTGATAGAAAACTGTTTCTTTGATGTAGGCGGCCGCTCGGCTCTATGGTATTCGGATCATCTGCTTATGAAAAACACCCGTATCGACGCGCCTAAAATGTTTCGCGAAATGAATGACATAAACATTGAAAACGTTGAAATTAATGACGCAGACGAAATTTTCTGGCGCTGCAACGGGATACATATAAAGAATCTTCATTTGCACGATGGGACCTACCCATTCATGTTTAGCAATAACATCTATGTGGACGGGTTGGAAAGTGACAGCAAATATGTATTCCAGTATGTAAAGAATGTCGAGATACACAATGCTAAAATAACCACGAAAGATGCTTTTTGGGAAGTAGAGAACGTTACTATTTATGATTCAGAACTTAACGGAGAATATCTTGGCTGGCATTCTAAAAACCTACGTTTGGTAAACTGCCATATTACGGGTGAACAACCATTGTGTTACGCGCATGATCTTGTTTTGGAAAATTGTACCTTTGGACCAGATTGCGACCGCGCCTTTGAATACAGCACAGTGCACGCTGAAATCAAAGGAAGTATTACGAATATCAAGAACCCAAAGTCTGGATTTATTACCGCAGATGAAATAGGTTCTATTACGATAGACAATAACATAAAAGCTCCCGCCGATTGCAAAATACATATAAGGAACGAACGTTCTTGTGATAACAACCAAAACAATTGAAATGAAATACAATTTCGACGAGCAAATAGAAAGACGTAAAACGAATTCCTATAAGTGGGATAGTATACCGAATCAGGACGTTTTACCTATGTGGGTGGCAGATATGGATTTTCGTACTGCACAGCCTGTGGTAAACGCATTGCAACGTCGTATAACACATGGAATATTCGGCTACACCCGCGTACCTGATGAATATTATGACGCTGTTATAAATTGGTTTTCGAGACGTCACGGATGGAAAATAAACCGTAATTGGCTTATTTATACTTCAGGTGTTGTACCTGCCATATCTGCCATTATTAAAGCACTAACCGTTCCGGGAGATAAGGTGCTTGTGCAAACACCTGTTTATAATTGCTTTTTCTCTTCAATCCGAAATAACGGCTGCGAAATAGTATATTCACCTTTGGTCTATGCAAATAACACTTATACTATAGATTTTAATGATTTAGAAAGTAAAGTCTCCGACCCAAAAGTCAAACTAATGCTGCTATGCAATCCGCATAATCCGATTGGCCGTGTATGGAAGCGCGAAGAATTAGAACAAATAGGTGAAATATGTATTAAGAATAATGTTACCATAATCTCCGACGAAATACACTGTGAATTAGTCTACCCTGGCTATTTTTACACGCCATTTGCGTCTATTTCCGATGATTTTCTTCAAAATTCTGTAACATGTATATCGCCAAGCAAGGCGTTTAATATAGCAGGGCTGCAGATAGCGAACATTGTTTGCGCTGATGAATCAATAAAATCAAAGATAGACCGTGCAATAAATGACAACGAGGTGTGCGATGTCAATCCTTTTGGCGTTATTGCTACGCAAGCCGCTTATAACGAAGGAGAAGAATGGCTTACGCAACTAATAGATTATTTGCATAATAACTATTGTTATATGAAAGCCTTTTGCCAGGAGAATCTTCCAATGTATCCAATTGCCACTTTGGAAGGAACTTATCTTGTCTGGATGGATTGTCGTGCAATAGGACTTTCGTCAGAAAAATTAGAGCAGAAACTTATAGACAAAGCAAAGTTATGGCTTAATGCCGGTACAATATACGGTACAGACGGCGAAGGTTTTATGCGTTGGAACATAGCTTGTCCTCGTGCCACATTAAAAGTTGGTTTGGAACGTTTCACCGACTTTGTGCACAAATTAAGATGAAATTAGCATAGTACTATTTAATCATTATTCGGAATTTGCGTTAAAACAAATAGATACATAATAAAGTTTATGTAAAAAGTCGTATCTTTGTAACATGAATGAATTGTCTCGTTGCATAGTATGCTTGTTAGCAGATAACGACTGTGTTATTCTTCCGGGTATTGGTGGGTTTATTGCAAGTTATGAACCCGCAAGATATGATATAGCAAATAAAACATTTGCATCACCTAAAAGAATAATAGGGTTTAATAGTGCGATAACTTTAAATGACGGTTTGTTGGTTCAGGCATACATGCAAATTCATGATTTAAACTATCCAGACGCTTTACGCTTGCTAAACAAAGATTTGCAGAATGTCCGTTATAATCTTGATAATAATGGCACTTTCTGTATCGAGGGATTAGGTGTGCTTTTCTGCAAAAAAAACGGATCTTATCAATTTAAGACATCAACAGTTGATATAATAACACCTGGCTTGTATGCGTTGCCTGGTGTAAATGCTGAAACATTTATGCAGAGCAGGCAAACGATAGAATTAAAAGGCGTCAATTTACCAAACATAAAAAAATCAGCCCTCTCTCAAAATAGCGAAAACAACACCTCTAAGGTTTATACTTTCTCAATGCGGCGCTCTTTTGTGCACGTAATAGGAGTGTTTGTTGTATTTATTGTTTCTTTCTTGTGCATTTCCTTCCCATTAGGCAATTATTCTGAAACGACATCACACGCTTCGCTTTTATACGACGTTGTATATGAAGCCCCTCAAATAATGAAAAGTAACGAGAAAGGCAATAGCAAACTAGAAGCTTTTGAGAACATAAAAGGAACGAATGCTGCAAAGCCAAGCCGTGTATCCATCAACAAAAGCACTCCCAAGCAGGCTACAATAATATCTGTAGACAAAGGAGATGAATACACTATAGTATTGGCTAGCGACGTAACAGAAAAGAATGCTAAGAATTTCATATGTGAAATAGAAAATAAAGGATTTAAGAAAGCCGAAATATACAATACTAAAAGCATGAGGCGCATAATATATTCTAGGTATGGAAGTGAAAAAGAAGCAAATAGTGCCTTACGAGAATTGCGCAATCATGATTTTGCGTACGACGCATGGGTTATGAAAATAAAATAAGACATGAAAATTTGGCCGTTAATTCTATTTCCCTTTTCATATGTAACTTCTCCGGCGCAGGAAGCTAAAATATTTAGCGGAGACTTCTACAATAAAAGCAATGATATTGCATTACATTTAAATCTTTTAGAAGAGACAATAAACATACCGGGGTTTAGTATGCTGGGGCCAACTAACGGATATATGAACGGTAATGTATATGGAACATGGATTGTAACAAGTTTTAAGATAAAGGATAAAACTGCAATTATAAGGCTATCAAACGATTTCGGTTCGGAGACGCAAGAAATCGCATTCAAGCATGTATCTGCCGATACTTTTTCGTTGGAAATGAAAAGCCCGCAAGTAATGAGGAAAGTCGTTAAACGCAAATTAGTAAAAATACCATCAAAGTATCTTTTTATAAAGAAGTAACAAGACTAATTGCCATAATATATAATAGCCTATAGATTGTAAACGTCTCCTGTCTTGAATTTTATGAAGTTTTCTTTTAAAACAGTGCTTAAATAATAACAGGCTCTTTCCTCCGTACAATGCCCTGTGTACAACTTTATGTTAGGATATAACTTTAATAACGAATCCGCCATATAACATATATAATTATTTTCTACTTCTGCTTCTTCATCAAGTAAATGCAATCCTCCCAAAAAGAACTGTACGGTTTGTTCTTTGGTGTATTCAACGCACGATGGTATAATATTTAACAAACCCGAATGTGTACATGGTGAAAATATAGCCAATCCTTCTTTCTTCTTTATTGCTAATGCTATTTCATCATTAGCAACATATGGTTTTAATGTTTCTCTTTCTTCTACAGTCAAATATTTATTGCCTAAAGGCCTTGGTTGCAAATGCGTGTTATTGAACACAGCATAAACATCTTTGCATATTTCTGTATTATCCTTAAGCAGCACAAAGCGGTTGTAATTCTGTTTAAAAACCTCATAATCCGGCGACAAGCTATGAACTTTACCATGTCGATTCGAATAGTATTCTAAACTATAAATTAGAGATGAGGCATAAATCTTGGCTTTATTATTTGCGTTAATAAAACGTTTTAACCCTCCTGTATGGTCAATATGTCCATGCGAAAGTACTAATATATCAACATCTGAAATATCAATACCCATACTAACCGCGTTATTAAAAGCCTTGCCGGTAAGTCCTGTATCAACAAGAATTTTTCTACGTGAAGTTTCAATATAAATAGATAGTCCTTTCTCTGCAAAAAAAATCTTGTTGTCAGATGGTGTATTGTCGATAAGTACAGTTATTTTCATATTATTAAAATGACTTTGTTAGGATATTTTAAAGTGGTCGTAAGATTTAAATACGTATGAATACAAAATTATATATCTTAATTCGTTATTTAGCATAATGAGAGTGATAATTCAAAATTTAAGTTTACTTTTGTGTACAGTATAAACTTATATATGTATTACATGAAAAAACTTTTTTTTATTTTGCTATCACTGCTGAATTTTGGAATTATTAATGCAGCAGAACAAAAAATAATCCGTATCTCTACTGATAATACGGATTTGATTTTACAAGTAGGCGACAACGGTCGTCTATACCAAACATATTTGGGTGAAAGACTATTACATACCGAAGACGCACAAAACTTCAAATGGTATGTACATGCAGGTTCCGACGGAAGTGTTTCACGTCGTGGCTGGGAAGTTTACTCCGGCTCGGGAAATGAAGAATACTTTGAACCCGCAATAGCAATAACGCACAATGACGGAAATCCTTCTACATATCTTTATTATGTATCTTCAGAAACGAAACAAATTGATGGTGGAACTGAAACTATAATCAATTTACGCGACAATCGTTATCCTGTTGACGTAAAACTGCACTATGTTGCATATAATAAAGAGAACGTTATAAAAACATGGAGCGAAATAAAGCACAATGAAAAAAAGCCCATACGCATGTCAGCATACGCAACAACTATGCTCTATTTCTGTAATTCTGCATATTATTTAACGGAATTCAGTAGCGATTGGGCAAAAGAAGCACGAATGAGCAGCCAACAACTGCAGTTTGGGAAGAAAGTGATAGACACCAAATTAGGTAGTCGTGCTGCAATGTTGACACATCCTTTTTTTGAAATAGGCCTGGAGCAACCCGTAAACGAACATCAAGGAACAGTTTTAATGGGTACTCTCGGATGGACAGGTAATTTTAGATTTACATTTGAAGTAGATAATGTGGGAAATCTTCGCGTAATACCATCTATAAATCCATACGCGTCAGAGTATGAATTAAAGCCCAATGAAATATTCACTACGCCAGAATTTATTTTTACGCTAAGCTATAACGGCGCAAGCCAAGGAAGCCGCAACATACATGAATGGGCGCGGAAATATAGTTTAAAAGATGGTATGGGAAGTCGCTATACTCTTTTGAATAACTGGGAGAATACAGGATTCAATTTCAATCAGGAAGTACTTTCGAACTTAATGAAAGAAGCCAAACATTTAGGTGTTGACATGTTTTTATTGGACGACGGATGGTTTGGAAACAAACACCCGCGGAATAACGATCGTGCTGGTTTAGGCGACTGGGAAGTAAATCATAGCAAGTTGCCCGGTGGTATACCTGCTTTGGTACAAGCAGCAAAAGACGCTGGAGTGAAATTCGGTATATGGATAGAACCTGAGATGATTAATCCCAACAGTGAATTGTTTGAGAAACATCCTGATTGGGCGATAACTCTACCTAACCGGGATACTTACTACTACAGGAATCAGTTGGTCCTCGACCTTAGTAATCCCAAAGTACAGGATTATGTTTACGGTGTTGTAGAAAACATTATGAAAGAGAATCCTGAAATAGTATATTTCAAATGGGATTGTAACAGTCCTATTACAAATATATATTCCCATTACTTGAAAGATAAGCAGGGACAATTATACATTGACCACGTTAGAGGTGTGTATAACGTTATGAAACGTGTTAAAGAAAACTACCCTAAAGTACAAATGATGTTATGCTCCGGGGGAGGAGCGCGCTGCGACTATGAAGCATTGAAATATTTTACAGAGTTTTGGTGCAGCGACAACACCGACCCCATAGAGCGCATATACATACAATGGGGCTTTTCACAATTCTTCCCGTCCAAGGCAATGTGTGCGCATGTTACCAGTTGGAATAGGTCTACATCTGTAAAATTTCGCACCGATGTAGCTTCCATGTGTAAATTAGGATTCGATATAGGGTTGAAAGATTTAAATAAAGACGAATTAGCTTTTTGCCAAACGGCAGTAGCTAACTGGAAACGTTTGCAAAATGTTATTTTAGACGGTGAACAATATCGATTGGTATCACCTTATGAAACTAACCACATGGCACTTAATTACGTTAGCAAAGATGCTAACAAAGCCGTTCTTTTTGCTTATGACATACATCCTCGCTTTTCAGAAAAGCTGTTCAAGGTAAAACTGCAAGGACTTAATCCGAATAAAAAATATAAAGTAGAAGAAATAAATCTAATGCCTTCTACAAAATCAGGAATGGAAGCTAACGGCAAGGTTTATTCAGGCGATTTCCTTATGAAAGTAGGTATAGACGTATTTAGTCAAGGGCAAGCCCAAAGCAGGGTAGTGGAACTGACAGCTCAATAATCATTATTGCAACAAATTCAGTTAATTGCATACATCATTTAAAAGCGCAGCTTGTTATAAGTTGCGCTTTTAAAATTATACCCCTTTGTTTTACGGCTTGGTCTTATCTGTTGAAAAATGAATATTTGTCCGCAAAAAAGTGTATTTTTGCACGCAAATAAACATAAACATCATGGGAAAAGTTTTAGTGATAGGAGCCGGAGGCGTAGCAACAGTAGCCATAAAAAAAATGGCGAAGAATCCGGACGTGTTTACGGACATAATGGTGGCAAGCAGAACAAAATCTAAATGCGACACCATTGTACAATCTATTGGAAGAAACGACATTCAAACCGCTCAAATCGACGCAGATAATGAAGACGATTTGACAAAACTGATGGAAACCTATAAGCCTGACATGGTTGTTAATTTAGCTTTGCCATACCAGGATTTAACAATAATGAATGCATGCTTGCGCGCTGGAGCCAGTTATCTGGATACGGCAAATTATGAACCGCGCGACGAAGCACATTTTGAATACAGCTGGCAATGGGCATACCGTGATAAGTTTGAAAAAGCAGGACTGACGGCTATTCTGGGTTGCGGCTTCGACCCGGGCGTTACGAGCATATTCACCGCATACGCAGCAAAGCATGTGTTCGACGAGATTAACTATCTGGATATTGTTGATTGCAACGCAGGCGACCACCACAAAGCCTTTGCAACTAATTTCAACCCCGAAATAAACATACGCGAGATAACTCAGAAAGGCTTGTATTGGCAAGACGGTAAATGGGTAGAAACAGAGCCGTTGGAAATACACAAAACGCTGAATTATCCCAACATAGGCCCTCGCGAAAGCTACCTTCTGCACCATGAAGAAATTGAAAGCCTTGTTTTAAATTTTCCGACAATAAAACGTGCTCGATTCTGGATGACTTTCGGGCAGGAATATCTTACTCATTTAAGAGTTATACAGAACATCGGAATGGCTTCAATTGTTCCTATAGATTACGAAGGGCATAAAATAGTTCCTTTACAATTCCTGAAAGCAGTTCTGCCAAACCCACAAGACCTCGGCGAGAACTATGAGGGCGAAACATCAATAGGTTGCAGGATACGAGGAAAAATAAAAGAAGAAGAGCACACGTATTATATATACAACAATTGCTCTCACCAGGAAGCATATAAGGAAACCGGAATGCAAGGCGTTTCATACACTACCGGAGTTCCTGCCATGATAGGAGCCAAGATGTACCTCAACGGTATATGGAAAAAGCCTGGAGTTTGGAATGTGGAAGAGTTCGATCCCGATCCTTTCATGAAAGAACTTAATGAGCAAGGGTTGCCTTGGCATGAAATAAAAGACTGCGACCTTGAATTAGACTAAATTCGTATACAACTTACCAATAAACGAATGGCCAAACATACGTGTCATTAATCTTAAACAAATTAATGGCACGTTTATTTTAGTGTAAAAATGAAAGATTATAATTACGAAAGATTTACTGACGACAATATTGAGCGCGCCATAAGAGATGCCGCCGGCGTTGAAAACAAAACTAAGTTCTTACATCGAAGGCTCGAACTGCTGCTCCGTACCGGTAAGTTGCTTATGGAAAGTGCTGCCGATACGAGCCGAATATACAGGAGCCTGAACCGTGTGGCAGCTTTCCTTGGTCTGCCGGAAGACAAACTGCATATTTACGTAGACTATAATATGCTGATGGTTAATTTTGGCGACGAGGCGCATTCATACACAAAATTCCAGCATTGCGACAAGCACGGCATAAACATGCATGCACTTAGCGACTTAAGCAACCTTTCATGGAAAGCTATAACAAACGACTATTCAATAGACCGTTACGAAGAGGAATTGGAAAAGATAGCGAACCGTAAACGCAATTACTCTCCTTGGGTTACGGCTATTGGTGCCGGTTTTGCATGCGGCGGTTTTTGCATACAATTCGGTTGCGACTGGATTGCTTTTCTATATGCCTCGATAGCGGCAATTATAGGTTTCAGGTTTAAGGACATAATGATGAAACGCGGGTTTAACTCATACATGAGTATGGCATTAGCCACGTTGATAAGCACCATAATCGCATGGAGCTCATACATGTTGTTACCTCAGACAAGCAATACTCCGCTGCACCCCCTTATGGCCTGTGCCTTGTTTATAGTACCAGGCGTACCGCTGATTAATTTCGTAGACGACATGCTTGACAACTACATATCGGTAGGTACTTCGCGCGCCATACATACGGCATTGATGTTGATTGCCATGTCGTTCGGAATAGCATTATTCATAAGGTTGTACGATTTCAGCACAGGCGGCAGCATGTTCCAGTTATTCGAAAACATACCGATGACACCTCACCACTCATATTGGGAATATGCCGTTGCTGCTGCTATTTCCGCAATGGGATTTTCCATGATATTCAACATACCTAAGCGTCTGCTACCTGTAGTGGCCATAGGTGGAATCATAACTGTTTGTACAAGGAATTTCGTAAACTTAGGCCCATCTACAAACAACATCGGTCTTGACATGGGTATAGTGATAGGCTCTTTGATTGGTTCCACGCTTATAAGCCTAATCGCAGTTAAGTTTGCCAAATGGTTCAGGGTTCCGAATCATGTTATTACCATTCCAAGTGTAATTCCAATGATACCGGGAGTACTTATGTACCGCTTCTTGGTAGCCTTGATTGAAATGGACGGTATAATAGGGGAGGTTACAAATGCCGTAAAATTCGGAATGGCAGCAACATTAACCATACTCGCAATAGCAATAGGTGTAGCTATACCTAATGTCTTTGCCCGTAAACTGATAGAACGCAAATTCCAGAACCTGTTGAACACAGCAATAGAATCGCGTCGCAAAAGAGGGAAATTTGTCGATTTGAGCAAGGTGTAGATAAGCGTTCGATGAATGCTTTCTATTTTCAAACTTTACGCACGGCTTTTCAAGCTTTCGAAGTGACTATAGAATTACGGGTAATTTATGAACTCCCAAAATATGTCTGACCTATTTTAAAATATGTCAGACATATTTTGAATTATGTGCCTTGTATTTTTTCTTTGCTCATAGGCGTTCCGAAAGTCCCATTACGTAAGGGTTTGCGCAGAGCTGTAAAATCGCGGCTTTTTTGTCTGTATTACATAAATCATGCAAGTAGCAGGATTTGCACTCTTTAGTAGCGTTATAAATCTGCCGATAAACTGCTTAAAGAACAACCTGTTCGCTTTTTAAACTGGAGTTTACAATTCAGGACGGGTGGATTAAGTTAAATAATCGTAATTTCTCGATAGAATCCCTTATTTTGTAGTCTACATAAAACAAAATCGACTATATTTGCAACATCAGAATCAAATAAAGCCTACTTTAGTTTACTCTCGTAATGAATTTTCGACATAAATTATCATTCTTAGGGTTTATATTATTGACCTCAACTACAATTCAAGCGCAAGATCTTATAGCACGCCAAGCACCTATCGACCGCAAGACACACGCGGTAGATTCAGTATCTCTCCAACATTTGAAAAAGGCGGAAAGAACCGAAGAACTACGTAATTTATATACCGATTGGTCGAATACAACGGTACATTCAATGGATTTGGACGCAATTCCGGATTCTTTCAAGATAGACATGAGGGACTTCTGTATGCCGACTCCTTCCAGGAAGATAACTTCAAATTATGGATACCGCCGTTCATTCAGAAGCATGCATAAAGGTCTGGATATAAAAGTTTATGTTGGCGATACAATACGTGCAGCTTTCTCAGGGAAAGTGAGAATACGCGATTATGAACGCAGAGGTTATGGCTATTATATCGTAATACGCCACAACAACGGTTTGGAAACCGTGTACGGGCACATGTCGAAGCAATTGGTAAACGAAGGCGATATCGTAAAGAAAGGCGATCCCATAGGATTGGGCGGAAATACGGGACGTTCGACAGGCTCGCACTTGCATTTCGAAATATTGTTCATGGGTGTGACCATAAACCCGGCACTTATGTTCGACTTTGAACAACAAGATATAGTAAGTGACTATTTTACATTCTACAAAGACGGAATTACGAACAAAGACATGTACTTCTCGTCAGTAGTAGAACCAAAAGAGCAGAAAGACGAAACACTTATCGTTGACAAGAAAGTAAGTCAGGTAAAATACCACAAGGTTAAACGCGGGGAGACTTTAAGCTCGATAGCAAATAAAGTTGGTACTACCATAGACAAACTATGTAGCTTGAACCGAATAACAAAACGACAGACATTACGCCCGGGTCAGATTTTGAGGTACGAGGAGTAATCTTTGCCTGTAACGCTAAAGACTACATAGCAAGTAAACATGAATACCGAAACGCAATTCCAGGAAATAATAAAGGGTTGCCGCGACCTCTATGTAAAGAAGCTACACGATTATTCAACCGCATGGAGAATACTGCGCATACCTTCAGTTACCGACCAACTGCTCAATAAAGCAAAAAGAATACGCTCTATCGAGGAAAAAGGAGTAACATTGGTAAATGAAGGCATTGAACCGGAATTTATAGGACTTGTAAATTATAGCATAATAGGTTTAATACAGCTTGAGCTTCATCCCGTTTTGGAAGAAGACATCAACGAAAGCGAAGCAACAGCTCTGTATGACAAATACTCCAAAAGCGCGTTTGAGTTAATGAAACGCAAGAACCATGACTACGACGAGGCGTGGAGAGGTATGCGGGTAAGTTCGTTTACCGACCTTATTCTAATGAAACTTTACCGTACAAAACAAATCGAAAATCTAAAAGGCAAGACTCTTGAAAGCGAAGGCATTGATGCCAACTACTACGATATAATAAATTACGCGGTTTTCGCTTTAATAAAAATCAAGTATGGCGATTAAGAAATACAAAGCACATGTATTAACGGCTTTTGTAAATATTTGCAGCTTCTTGGTAGCTGCAATTTTTATTTTCTCCGGTTTTACTAAGGCCGTGGACCCTGTAGGCGGAGGAATAAAAATAGGTGAGTACCTGTATGCTTTCGGCTTAAATGTAATGAATAACGACGGATTGCTCGGAGGTATCTCCATTCTGCAATCAACAATCGAGTTCATGGTCGGAATATATCTGCTGCTTGGAATGCGGCGCAAACTAACATCATTGTTATTGCTGATAATAATGATGTTTATGACATTGCTGACGCTTTATATAGCAAAAACCAATGCTGTTTCGAATTGCGGCTGCTTTGGCGACGCAGTAAGCTTAAATAATTGGGACACGTTTTATAAGAACGTTGTAATACTGGCAATGTCGCTTGTGATTGCGTTTAATCCGATGAAGATACGCAAGGCACTAAGGCTGAAAAGCGAATGGATGGCAAAAGTATATTCGTTTTCAGTAATAATTGTAGTAAGTTTGTACTCTTATCACTATTTGCCTATAATAGACTTTAGACCATTTTACATCGGGCAAAATATCATAAAAGGAATGGAAATTCCCGAAGACGCAAAGCCGCCGGTCTACGAAACCGTCTTTACACTCAGAAAAGGCAACGAAGTGAAAAAATTCACATTGGAGAATTATCCTGATTCAACTTGGCAGTTTGTAGATTCAGATACGAAGCTTATAGAAAAAGGTTATGAACCCGAAATAAACAACTTCGCGCTATTCGATTCAGAGACAGAAGAGGAAGTCACAACAACGGTTTTAAATGATAAGAATTTCTCTTTTTGGCTCGTTATGCCGTATATAGAAAAAGCCGACAACGGGGTTATCGACGCTGTAGAAGATATTTACGACTATTGCAAACTATACGGTTATAACATTTACGGCATGACATCTTCCGGTAGAGAACAAATTCAAGAATGGAAGCATAATGCCGGAATAGATTTCCCGTTTTGCCAGGCCGACGATATTACGCTAAAAACGATTATACGTTCAAATCCAGGTCTGCTACTTTTACGCGGCGGGAACATAATAAATAAATGGAGCAAGAACAACCTTCCGGACGATGAAATTCTAACAGCACGCATTGAAAAGCTAACTTCAATTTACGGAACTAAGGAAAACGGAATTAAAGGAGCTTTTAAATATCTATGTTATTTCCTTATTCCGCTAATATTTCTTATTTTCGCGGATAAATACAGGGCAAGACGAAAATCTCTCAAAAAGCCAAATAAAATATCTTAAACAAATTAATAATGAGAAAGAAGATTGTCGCAGGTAACTGGAAAATGAACATGAACCTGCAAGAAGGAATTGCTTTAGCAACAGAACTGACAAACGACCTTAGCAAGAACAAGCCTAACTGCGATGTTATAATTTGCACACCTTTTATTCATCTGGCTTCTATCGCTAATGTTATAAACAAAGAAGTAATGAGCCTTGGCGCTGAGAACTGTGCTGACAAAGAAAAAGGCGCATACACCGGTGAAGTATCGGCAAGCATGGTTCGTTCTACAGGTGCTGACTATGTAATATTGGGACACAGCGAACGCCGCGCATATTACAACGAGACTCCCGAAATCTTGAAAGAAAAAGTAAACCTTGCCCTGCAAAACAATTTGAAAGTAATTTTCTGCATTGGTGAAGTATTGGAAGAGCGCGAAGCCGGCAAACAGAATGAAGTAGTTGGCGCACAATTAGAAGGCTCTTTGTTCGACTTGACAAAAGAACAGTTCTCGAATATAGTTCTTGCATATGAACCCGTTTGGGCCATAGGAACCGGGAAAACGGCAACAGCCGAGCAAGCAGAAGAGATGCACGCATTTATACGTAAGACAATAGAAAACAAGTTCGGTGCAGAAGCTGCTGAGAACGTTTCCATACTTTACGGTGGAAGTTGCAAACCTTCGAATGCACGTGAAATTTTCAGCAAGCCTGACGTTGACGGCGGCCTCATAGGCGGCGCAGCACTCAAAGCGGCAGACTTCGAAGCTATTATAGACGCTTGGAAATAATACAAATACAACAAACCGTTCCCCTAAATCAAAATTAGGGAACGGTTTGCTTTTTTATATACTGAATCCTGCTAAAAAGCCGATAAACGAACCGTCCTCTTAGTATGTAATTCATTAATCAGACATGAAAATCTTATTAATCGTTTTGTCATTTACTGTTTCATTACAAGCATTTTCTCAATCAAATTACGTTGAGAAGTTGCTTAAGAACTCAATAAATGAAGGGACGGTTGTATTTCATCAAGACTCCAGAATCACCAGTTTGTTGAATTCGGATTCTGCATTTACAAAACCAGAAAATAATACTCACAGCAACAACAGTGCTTCAAATAACATAAAAGGTGTAAATGCAAAAACATCAAGGAATCATAAATCCGACACATTAAATACAGCAGAAGTCAACGGTGAAAGTAATTTGTCTACTCACACGCGACGTTATAAGGTAGAAGGGTACAGAATACAAATCTATGCCGGAAATAACTCCAGGAAATCACGTATAGAGGCAACGAGGGCAGGGCAGCGGATTAAGAACTATTTTCCCGAATTACCGGTATATACACACTTTTATCCGCCACGGTGGATTTGCAGGGTGGGTGATTTCAGAACAGTAGAAGAAGCACAAAATTATCTGGCTCAAATTCGGGATTTGAAAATATTTTCTGCTGTTACATTAATTAAAACCACAGTACAGGCAACTTATTAGCAGGTTTAGTTTATAATTGTGTTACGGCCGAACTTGCAGAAACCACGTTTTTTACGCGGTTTCCAACATTTATAGTTTCATTACAAAGTAGAATTCATCATGAATATAGAAGAACTTTCCCAACAGCAACGCGAAGAAGAACTTGAAAAGCATTGCCACCGCATACTGTCATTGCTGGGCGAAAATCCCGAGCGGGAAGGCTTGCTCAAAACCCCAAGCAGGGTAACAAAAGCCATGCTCAAACTTACGAGCGGCTACGACATGGATCCTTCTGCCATTTTAAACTCGGCTAAATTCAAAGAAGACTACAGCCAAATGGTAATCGTTAAAGACATTGACTTCTTTTCGTTGTGCGAGCACCACATGCTGCCGTTTTATGGAAAAGCTCACGTGGCGTATATACCAAACGGATATATTACCGGTTTGAGCAAGATAGCACGTGTTGTAGACATTTATTCGCACCGTTTGCAAGTTCAGGAGCGTATGACATTCCAAATAAAGGAATGCATACAAAATGCACTGAATCCTCTTGGCGTAATGGTAGTTCTCGAAGCAAAGCACATGTGCATGCAAATGCGGGGAGTAGAAAAGCAACATTCGGTAACCGTTACGAGTGAATTTTCCGGCGCATTTAAACAATCAAAAACCAGGGCCGAGTTCTTGGATCTGATTGGGCACCATTAATTCGTTAACGCAAAATAACATATCGCTATAAAGGCATTCATAACACTGTGCCTGTATTTTTTTATAATCTGTAGGTTCGTTTATACAAACTCTTATTAGCAACAGCTTCGTCATCAAACACTCATAAAACGTATGAATATAAGAGAGATAAAAACAAACAAGAAGCAATATCTCCGGCTTCTTTTGCTTGCAGATGAGCAGGAAACGATGATAGACAGGTATTTGGAACGAGGCGACATGTATGTAATGTTCGGCAACACTTCAGAAATAATATGTGTTGCCGTCGTTACTGACGAGGGTGAAAGTGTTTGCGAACTTAAGAACTTGGCCGTAGCGCCGCAATTCCAGAGACAAGGCTACGGCAGGAAAATGATAAAGCACCTGTGCGTTATTTACGGTAAAATGTTTTCATATATGATTGTCGGCACAGGCGAAAGCACACGTACCATGTCTTTTTACAAAAGCTGCGGTTTTGAGTATTCTCATACGGTGCCTGACTTTTTTACCGTCAATTATGACCATACAATAATCGAAGACGGGAAAATTCTTACCGACATGCTTTATTTCCGCAAGAAATTAATACCTCCCCACACTTCGGTTCAAACTGTTTAGGGCTTAATTGCTCAAAACACTTTGCCTGCTTAACTCCAAATCGGTCGTTAGGCTTCGTAAAATAGCGTGCTTATGCCTGGCAGATAGCTTCCCGCCCGGCTGAAGGCGTAGCGGGCTACGGCGAAGCCGGGCGGGAAGACAGATGACGGCAGAAATGCGTAAGTTGGCGAAGGGACCGCACTCGACGTTACGACTTAATTCCCTAATGATCGTATAGAGTTAAATGTAACCGAAAAGAACAAGTTTTTTGACCATTGAATTGCCCATCGAAAAACTCCAAAAATTATAAGGGAAAAAATATGTGCCTTGTATTTTAAAATATGTCCGATGTATTTCGAAATATGTCGGACATATTTTTTCTTTGCTCCTAACCCCGCTGAAAACCGCTTGCCATGCAAGTTTCGGAAAGCCACGCATAACGCCGCCTTTTTTGTCCGTATCCACAATGTTCCCGCGCCGCCCGTCCGTTCCGTACTCGTGTCGTGCAAAATTAGGTTGAGATCAGAAAGTTTTAAGCCACAATGGTTTTTATTGCAAAATATGCTAACTTTGCAACAACCTGTATCATGCCAACGCTGCCGGGCAGCGGGCGGGTATGGGTACATATATAAAAGGCGTTTACTTGACGCTTTGTTCTTGACACTTCGAAACTTCGCAAACTTCCAAGTCTGGTCGAGAACACGGCAACAGTAGATGTTCATGGGTGTATTCTATACAGCCTTCATTGCGTATGCCAGCTTGCATTGCGCTTTTATAGGTGTATACATACACAGCGTGGGCTTCTGCGTTGCTCGTTCTATCAGACTGGGCAATGCGAAGGCCTCGAAGTGTGGGACGTGCAACAGGTACAGACTCCCGCGCTTTTTCTGTATGTAACAATCCCTTTATTTTTAACCCCACCGGCTCCGGGAGCCCGCCGGCAAAAACTAAAAAAGCAATGAAAACAATTATTGCAGTACAAGCCTCGGACGACAAGGGGAAAACCTCCGCCATCGGTTGCGTTGCGAGGCGTTTTCCAATGTCGCGGGTAAAATACTTCGACTACCATTCAGGCAGAGAAGTGCCCGAAGCGAAATGGCCGGTAGTACTATGTCGCGGCGTTTATGAATCCGCCAACGGGGAAAAGTTCGTGGGCTTCTCTTCTGAAGGCGACATCCGTCCAATGGTTGACAAAGCACTCGCTGCAATCACCGACAACGGGGCGACTGACGTAGACGTAATAGTTACAGCCTGCCGCACAAAGTTCGGTACAGTCGACACAATAAACGATTTTGCCAAGGAGCATGGCTACAACATTATTTGGACATCCCTATACCACGGCGTTACCACCAAAAACATCCAAACCCCGGACTTTTCAAACGGAACAAACCTAAACGAAATCTTTGCAGAAAACATTGTATCACTCATAAACAAGTTATTGTCATGAAACGCTCTAAATTAATGACCGCCATGCTTATGGCTCTGATGTTTTTCCCAGAAATATCACTGAAAGCGCAACAGTCCTCCTTTACTGTTGGTAGTTTCAGCTATCAGGTAATAAATGCCGAATCCAAGGAAGTAGAATTGAAAGGTTACGCCAGCGCGGACGATGTTCTTACATTGGACGTGCCAGAAACTGTTACATACAACAACCAAGAATTTACTGTTACTATTATAGGTGATTTCGCTTTTGCCGGTTGTGAAAACTTTACCAAAGTAAACCTCCCGGAAGGCATAATAAGCATTGGAGACAATACTTTTGATGGATGTAATAGCCTTAGAGAGATAATATTATCTTCAAGTGTAACGAGCATTGGAACATCAGCGTTTAAAGGTTGCACAAACCTCAAAAAAGTAAATATCCCCGAAGGCGTTACGAGCATAGGAGACTATACTTTCTACGAATGTAATAGCCTTACTGAGATAACTATACCTTCAAACGTAACGAGCATTGGCGAATATGCTTTTAGCGGTTGCGAAAACCTTGCCAACATAAGTCTCCCCGAAGGCGTTACGAGCATAGGAAGAAGTGCTTTTGAACAATGCAACAGTTTTACCGAGATAGTGATACCTTCGAGCGTAACAAGCATTAGCGATAGAACTTTCAACGTTTGTGAAAACCTTGTCAAAGTAAGTCTCCCGGAAGGTATAACGAGCATTGGAGAAGGAGCTTTTTACTACTGCAATAGTCTTAGTGAAATAACTATACCGTTAAATGTAACGAGTATTGGCAATAGAGCTTTCGAAGGTTGTAATAGCCTTAGTGAAATAACTATTCCTTCATCAGTAACGAGCATTGGCAATAGAATTTTTTGCAATTGCGACAAGCTCGCCAAAATACACCTCTCGGAAGGTTTGATAAGTATCGGAGACTATGCTTTTACTGCTTGTCGCCGGCTTAGAGAAATAACGATTCCTTCAAGCGTAACGGCCATTGGAGAAGGAGCTTTCCAATCTTGCGAAGAAATAAAGAAAATCACGATTCCCGAAGGTGTTACAGGAATAAAAAATTACACATTCCAAAGATGCAGAAACCTTTCAGAAATTAATATATCGGGCAATATAACAAGTATCGGTGATTATGTTTTTGAAGAATGTGCATATATAGACGAAATAACATTGCCCGAAAGTTTGACAAGTATTGGCGAAGGAGCATTTAAGAACTGTAGCTCCATTAAAGAAATAACAATTCCGGAAGGCATAACAAACATTGAGGATGAAACATTCATGAGATGTTTGCTCCTTCAAACTATCACCTTACCCGGCAGTTTAACCAGCATAGGATATAGAGCATTCAAAAGTTGTAACTTACACCATGTCACCATACCGGAGAGGGTAACCGACATTGGCTACCAAGCATTCGACAGCTGTATCCGTCTCGACACTCTTACAGTACTCTCTGAAAATCCGCCCGCTATAGATGATGAAGTTTTCGATCCGAGAAGCGGTATGGTGGTTTTCGTACCTAAAGGCAGTGAGACTGCCTATAAGAATGCGGAAGGTTGGAAAGACTTTGAAATTAAGATTATCATTGAAAATCCGGTTGCTTCGATTACTTTAAATACCGAACAGCTCACAATGGAGTATGGCACGAAGGAACAACTCACGGCAACGGTAGCGCCCGATTACGCAGACTACCCCGGCTTGACATGGACGAGCGACAACGAAGAGGTTGCAACTGTTGACGAGAACGGATTGGTTACGGCAGTAGGCGAAGGGACGGCAACGATTACCGCCACGGCTAACGACGGCAGCGGCGTATCGGCCTCGTGCGTGGTTACGGTTACTTTCATCGACGGCATTGCAGACGTTGAAACGAGCAAGGTAACAGTGCTCTCCGCTAACGGAAGGATAACCGTCTCGGGCAAAGAGCAGTACGATACCGTTTCGGTTTACGACACCGTCGGCCGGTTGCTGTACCGGGGCGAAAGCGACGTTATCGACGTGCCCCGCAAAGCCATGTACATAGTAACGGTAAGCAGAAAGAGTTACAAGGTCGTTGTGCAATAAATACAGGGAATTTTACTTTGTTGGTTATTCCCTTTATTACAAAAACCAGCGCGGCGGAGTAATAAAACTCCGCCGCGCTCTTATTACGCTTTTATTTCAAAGTCTGTGATATTAAGTCCAAACGTAGTCAGCCCTTCAGGCATTCCAAGTATTTGTGTATCGTGTTTTCCAAACCAAGGTAAAGGGTGTCGCAAATTAGTGCGTGGCCAATGCTTACTTCGTCTGTCTCCGGAATGCAATTATGAAAGTACGTAAGGTTTTCGAGACTTAAATCATGCCCCGCATTTACGCCTAAGCCTATCGATTTGGCATGCGCCGCTGCAGCAATAAAAGGTTTTATTGCAAGTTCCCTGTTGTGCGCGTAACTTTCAGCATAAGGGCCAGTGTAAAGTTCTATGCGGTCAGCGTTTGCTTTGGCTGCATAGTCGATGTATTCCAACACCGGGTCAACAAACAAAGAAGTACGTATTCCTGCTTTTTTGAACTCGCTTACGATTTCAGTTAAGAAGCTTTGTTCTTCTTTTGTGTTCCAGCCATGGTTGGAAGTAAGCTGCTCGGGTTTGTCGGGCACAAGTGTTACTTGCGTTGGCTTCACTTCCAGAACCAAGTCGATGAATTTCCGGATAGGGTAGCCTTCGATATTGAACTCTGTGGTTATTTGTTGCCTTAGTTCCCTTACATCATTATATCTTATGTGGCGTTCATCGGGGCGGGGGTGTACTGTAATTCCTTCTGCACCGAACTTCTCGCAATCGGCAGCTACAGCAAGCACATTGGGCATGTTACCACCGCGGGCATTGCGCAATGTTGCTATTTTGTTGATGTTTACGCTTAGTCTTGTCATATTATTATGTATAATAACAAATTGTTGTACATTTGCAGTAATTAGGCTGCAAATGTAACGAAAACAAACATAACATACTCCACACAAACTCCGAATATGGTAAAAAGTAAACTTATTATAGCATTGTTTGGCAATACGCACCAAACAAAAAAGAGCCATTACGCGTCTTTGGTAGTAAAACTATTCAAGGAAAAAGGGGCAGAAATTTTTGTGGAGCAGGAATTTTACAAATGCGCAGCTGAAAACATCGGTTATTTCGATGAACGCCACATTTTCAATTCCTTTGATTTCGACGCAGATTTGGCCGTAAGTTTGGGCGGTGACGGAACTTTTTTGCGCGCAGCACGTTTTGTGCGTGAGAAAGGCATTCCTATTCTGGGAATAAACATAGGACATTTAGGGTTTATGGCCGAAGTTAACCCGTCGGATATACAAACTGTAATAGAAGACGTATGCAACGACAATTATGTAATAGAACGACGCAGTGTAATAGAAGCCGCCTTGTCGGGCAACGGACTTGGGATTTACCCATTTGCCCTGAATGAAGTTGCCGTTCTGAAACAGGACATTTCTTCCATGATTAAAATCCGCGTGTCCGTTAATGGGGAGTACATGACTACTTACTCTGCCGATGGTCTTATTATTGCTACACCCACTGGCTCTACAGGGTACGCTCTTTCCGCAGGCGGTCCCGTGGTTGTCCCCGAATCGAGATCTTTCGTTATAACTGCCGTCGCACCGCATAGCCTTAGTGTAAGACCTATTGTTTTGTGCGACAATATAGAAGTAAAATTAGAGGTTAAGAGCCGCTCACACAATTACCTCGTGTCAGTTGACGGACGCAGTATCCGTTGTGACGAGAAAGACATCCTTACAATACGCAGGGCACCTTACGATATAAACATTGCGCGTTGCATTAACAAAACGTATTTCGATACCTTGCGCGAGAAACTCATGTGGGATGGCGATTTGCAAAAGTAATCCACGAAAGTGATATTTCATCACAGTGTTTTAATTATTAATAAATTGACAACCCCATTATCAGTTGTCAGCATTTATAGGTAACTTTGCACCCAAATAGAACAGTTCCTTGATTTGCCGCTTATATAATAACTTTATAAGAGGAAAGTCCGGGCAACACAGAGCAGTCCGCTTCTTAACAGGAAGTTACCCGCGAGGGTGAATTACTGCAGAAGAAAATAACCGCCTGAAGTTTACTGAAGGCAAGGGTGAGAAGGTGAGGTAAGAGCTCACCGGTCATGCAGTGATGTATGAGCCGTGCAGATCGGATGTTGAAAGTTCGCGTAAACCGGCGTTTGAGAGTTGCTCGCTCGATTTGATTCTTATATCAATTTATAAAGAACAAAGTATAGGCTTCAGTCTATACGTCGGAGGGTAGAACGATAGAGCAGCGCGGTGACGTGTTGCGTAGATAAATGGCAAATGCTTTTTACCTATATGGTTAGAAGTACAAAACCCGGCTTACAGGGGAACTGTTTTAATTTACAATTCAGCCTTGCGTTTTCTGAACGCAAGGCTGAATCCCTATATACTGTATCGCGTTCGGCCTTTTGCTGAAAAGCTCAAAAAGATTGAAAAATAATCCCCATAAAAATGCGATTTCAGGTACAATAAATTGAAAACTCTTTTTCAGCGTGTTAACCCTACGTCGGAGCAAAGAAAAAAAGCAAGGCACATATTTCAAAATATGTCTGACCTATTTTAAAATACAAGGCACATATTTTTCGCCCTCTGAAAACCTATTTCAAAAACGTTCGGAAAATGCAGACAAAAACAGTTTGTCTGTTGAGCATAAAAAAGAAAGTACTGCAACACTCTTGTTGCAGTACTTTTTTCAAATGTTATGAGACGTCTTAGCAAAGTCTGCGAGAACCGTCGCCGATAACGACATCTATTGCGATAGGCTCTTTGCCGAATTTTTCTTTGTAGGCTTGTTTTGCTGTAGTAACAAAACTTTCATACAAATCTTCACTCACAAGGTTGATAGTGCAACCGCCGAAGCCGCCACCCATTATGCGTGAACCAGTAACTCCACAACTCATTGCCACGTCGTTAAGGAAGTCTATTTCTGGGCATGACACTTCATATTCCTTGGATAGACCGTGATGAGTTTCAAACATCTTGCGGCCAACCTCCTCGTAATCGTCCTCTTCAAGAGCAACGCATACTTCGAGCACGCGGTACTTTTCACCGATTACATATTTAGCACGCAGCAAATCTTCTTCGCTTACATCATTTTTCACAGCCCACAGCATATCGTAGGTTGCGTCACGCAGAGATTTGACTCCGGGGAATCGTTTTGCCAATGCAGCAGCAACGTTCTCGCAACTTTTTCTGCGGTGGTTGTAAGCTGAGTTTGCAAGTTCATGCTTTACTTGCGAATTAAGCAAAACGAGTTTATAGCCATTGGGGTGGAACGGGAAATATTTATATTGCAAAGAACGGCAGTCGAGACGCATTAAACTTCCCGCCTGTCCGAAAACAGAAGCAAACTGGTCCATTATACCGCAATTCGTTCCGATGTAATTGTGCTCTGTAGCCTGGCCCACTTTAGCCAAAGTAAACTTGTCGATTTTGTTTTCTCCGAACAAATCATTCAAGGCAAATGCAAATGTGCTCTCCAATGCAGCAGAAGATGACATACCTGCTCCTAAAGGCACATCGCCGGCGAACGCAGTATTGAATCCTTCTACCGGCACACCCAATTTCATCATTTCGCGGCAAACTCCGTATACAAAACGGAAGTGCGTTGCCGAAGGCCCTTGCTCATCGTCCAAACTGAATTCCACGTAATCTTTAAGGTCTATGGAATACGCGCAGACTTTGCGGGTTTTATTTGGTTTGATTTCTGCTATTATGCCTTGCTCTACAGCACCGGGGAATACAAATCCGTCATTATAGTCGGTGTGTTCGCCTATAAGGTTTATACGTCCCGGTGAAGCATATACATTTCCGGTTGAACCGTCGAAATGCTTGATAAAGCGACTTCTTACATCTTCAACTTTTAGTCTCATATCGTTTTTGTGTATGTTTATGGTTAATTACTAATGTTCAGTCTTTTTTGCTCACGCGGCTTCCAATGAGGGCATAGAAAAGTATGTATGCTGCGCAAGCGAGCGGGATAATGTAGCTAACCAGATAGCTGCCGGATTGTTCTGCAACCAAAGCCTGGAGGGCAACCATTACTGCACAACCGAATACCATGGTCATGAAAATACCCGATGCTGCTGCCGTGTATTTTCCAAGACCTTCAACAGCCATGTTGAATATACCGCCCCACATTACAGAGGTGCAAAGTCCCACACAAATGAAAGCAGCTACGCCAACAGGTACTTGAACCCAAATTACAGACAGGTTTGCCCAGTCTACGCCAGGAACTTCTACGGTCAAAGAACTTGGAGCAAACATACCGAATGCCAGCAAAGCTATTGCTGCTACGGCCACTGTAGATACCATTGCGCGGCTCGAAACCTTTCCACCAATGGAACCGCCAATTGTACGGCCGATAAACATTGCAAACCAATATACGGCAGCAATAAGCGAAGCTACTCCGGCTGAAACGCCTACATCACTTATAAGGTATTTAATCATATAAGTAGGTGTTCCTACTTCTACACTCATGTAAAGGAATATTGCCAAAGCGCCGAGAGCAAAGTGTCGGTGTTTCAATGCGCCTTTTATAAGTTCTACCTTTACGGGCTCTTGTTTGGGCTCTTCTATCTTTGTGAACAATAATACAATGAATGCTACAACGAATATTGCAAGTGCAATGTACATAGCAGGAGCGGCGTCAACTATTGCGGTGTCTTTGGTTACTTCGCCAATCAGTGCGCCGAGTATGATGTAAACTGCCACGGCCGAAGCGCTGTTGAATGCGCCGCCGATTTGTATGAGTTGGTTTCCGGTGTTGCCGCCACCACCCAATACGTTAAGAAGGGGATTTACTACGGTGTTAAGCATACACATGCAGAAGCCAGCAATGAATGCGCCGAGAAGATAAATCCACATGCTTTCGAGTGTTCCGGAAAGCAGTTCGAGAACCATTCCGATGATTCCGACTATGAGAGCCAAAAGCGCTGTTTTTTTGTAACCGAATTTCACGATAAGCATACCCGAGGGAATACCCATTACGAGATAAGCGATGAAGTTTGCGTAGTTACCGATTTGTGACTGTACCTCAGACGCCCCAAACTGGTTTTGTACGATAACAGCCATAGGTGAGCAAAGGTTTGTCACGAAGGCAATCATAGCGAAAAGTGCGATCATCATTATAATCGCAGCCCATTGTTTTGTTTTTTGTGCCATTAATTCTATATTTTTAATTATTAATTTATTGATTTTTTTGCTTGCTTATTACTCCACACCAAATTTATATATGGTTTTTTGTGAATACAATTCTCCCGGTTTTAGAAGAACAGAAGGGAAGTAGGGGTGATTGGGGCTATCGGGGAAATGCTGTGCTTCAAAGCACAATGCACTACGGCGAGGGAACGTCGCTCCGTTTTGTCCTTTGTAGCCGTCAGCCCAATTATCAGAGTAGAACTGTATTCCTGGTTCTGTTGTATAAACTTCCATAGAGCGTCCCGAAACAGGTTCTACGATTTTAGCAGCGAAAGTCAATTCGCCCGGTTCATGCTTGTTTAATACAAAGCAATGGTCGTAACCTGCGCCATTCTTTATTTGCTCGTTATCCGAGTCTATGTATAAACCTACAGCATGAGGTTCTCTGAAATCAAAAGGCGTGCCTTCCACTTTTCTTATCTCGCCCGTAGGAATAGACGTCTCATCTATGGGTAAATAGTAATCAGCATTTATTGTGCAAATCACATCTTCGATAGTTGGGGTAGGGTTGGCGATTCCGGCCAATGAGAAAAATCCGTGGTGCGTCATGTTTACTATCGTTTTCTTATTGCACTTGCCACGATAGTCTATAATAAGTTCGTTGGAATCTGTAAATGTGAATCTGACATTCATTGAAAGCTCTCCTGGGAAGCCTTCTTCATAATAAGCTGATACATATCTCAGCACCAAGGTTTGTGGATTTATTTGTTCTGCGTCCCAAACGCGAGCGTGAAATCCAGTAGGCCCGCCGTGAAGGTGGTTTGGTCCGTTGTTTACTGCCAAATAATATTCTTTGTCGTTAAGAATGAACTTTCCTTTGGCTATTCGGTTTCCATAACGTCCGATTAATGTGCTTAAAAACGGTTCGGGGCTGTTAATAACGTCATCTATGTTATCATGACCTTGAATGATATTTGCTTTATTACCATTCTTGTCCGGAACCATAATCGATACGATAGCACCTCCGTAATTTGTGATAGAGATTTCGTTGTCGGCATTGTTCCGAAGTGTAAACAGATACGTTTCTTTGCCGTTTATTGTTTTACGGAAATTTTCAGGTTTTAAGCCACTGAGAATTGGTATTGGTTCTTCTGTCATAGGTATTTTTTATTAAAAGGTTAGTGAATCACTATATGCAAAGTAAAATATAATTTTTTATTTGGCAAAAAGTTTTTATCAAAAAACGACGCTGTTTTGGAAGTACATTTTGCTAAATTGAATCGATTAGCGAGTATTTATACTCGCAGGTTGCGCAAGACAAAACCTGATTAACTTAAGCGACATTTACAGTTTGCACTAAAACATCTAATAGCAGTGTAGTTAACTTAACATGGAAGCACCAGAAAAATATGTCAGACATATTTTGAATTAGGTCAGACATATTTTAAAATACCTCAGACATATTTTTTTCTTGCTCTTACGGGCTGCTGAAAGAGCTTATCGGTTTAGTCGATAAAAAAGCAATCGAAATGTACCGCGCAAACATATTCGCAACATTTATTTCGATTCTTATTACCACCTCTGTTTTGCGATAATCTGTATTATGTTTAATAGCAAAATCGAGCGAATTAAAATCATTCAAAAATATCGTGCTTGCCCTACCATGCATAACATTGTGCAGAAAAATCGGAAAATAGAAATGTGTGATTATCGGCTTAGATTAATTTTGCACGACAAGCATTTCTTTTAAGGCGTCAGTGGCTTTGGAAACCGAATTTATATTTTGAATCTGCATTCTACGTTTAGAATTTACTTCTTCCAACTTACACGTACGAATATGGTGCATAGCATAGTCTATTACCTTAGAAAAAGTAGCGCTCTTATAAAAAGGACTATTTTTATCGGAAACAAAGAAAAGCAGCATTATTCCGGACTTCAACAAAATTTTTTCTACTCCGAGCTTTTTACCATACCTACGCAACGTAACAACTCTCATCAATTCTTCTGCCTGCGACGGAGGTGTACCAAAACGGTCTTCAAGTCGTTTGCGGTATGCCTCCAGTTCTATATCATTGTCAATTGAGTCTAATTCGCGATAAAGCAATATACGTTCGCTGGATCCTGGTACATAGCTTTCAGGGAAACACATTTGCAAGTCACTCTCTATAGTGCATTCGGTGACATATAAATCACCGTGATCTATGGATTTGTTATTTATCTCTTCCTCATATAAATCGGTAAATTCTTGAGTCTTTAATTCCACCACCGCTTCATTAAGGATTTTTTGATACGTATCATACCCCAAATCTGCTATAAATCCGCTTTGCTCAGCGCCTAAGAGATTTCCGGCACCTCTAATGTCCAGGTCTTGCATTGCAATGTTTATTCCGCTGCCTAAGTCGCTGAAATTTTCAATCGCTTCCAAGCGGCGGCGCGAATCGTCTGGGAGTAAAGAGAGAGGCGGTGCAATCAGGTAACAATATGCCTTTTTATTGGAGCGTCCGACCCTACCCCGCATTTGATGTAAATCGCTTAATCCGAAATTTTGAGCATTATCTATTATTATTGTATTAACGTTTGGAATATCTACCCCATTTTCTATAATTGTTGTAGAAACCAAAACGTCGTAATCGTAATTTATGAAGTCAACTATTATATTTTCCAATTGTTCTGAAGGCATTTGCCCATGTCCTATTACAACACGTGCATTAGGAACTTTACGCCTTATGAAATCAGCAATGTTTGGAAGTCTCGCTATTTTATTGCAAACAAAGAATATTTGGCCGCCGCGTCTCATTTCATTATTAATGGCTTCGGCTATTATCTCTTCATCAAAGGTACATATCTGAGTTTCTATCGGATAACGGTTCGGAGGCGGTGTTTGTATTATAGACATGTCGCGTGCTCCCATAAAAGAGAATTGTAATGTCCTGGGAATAGGCGTAGCTGTCAATGTGAGTGTGTCGACATTTACTTTCATTTGACGAAGTTTTTCTTTTACGGCAACACCGAACTTTTGTTCCTCGTCGATAATAAGCAGGCCCAGGTCTTTGAACTTTACGTTTTTCCCCACTAATTTGTGAGTTCCTACAATTATATCTATCTTACCTTCTTGCAACTCTTTGAGGACAATCTTTGTTTGTGCGGCAGACCGTGCTCGCGATAAGTAATCTACTTTTACAGGAAAATCCTTTAATCTTTCGCTAAATGTTTGGAAATGCTGAAAAGCCAGGAGTGTCGTAGGAACCATAACTGCAGTCTGTTTACCGTCGCATGCAGCTTTAAAGGCGGCTCGTATTGCCACCTCCGTCTTTCCGAAACCGACATCGCCGCAAACCAAGCGGTCCATGGGGCGCTCTCTTTCCATATCAGCTTTAACGGCCAAAGTGGCTTTTAGCTGGTCAGGTGTATCCTCGTAAATGAAAGAGGCTTCCAATTCATGTTGCAAATAGTTGTCTGCACTATAGGCAAATCCTTTTTTTTGTTGGCGTTCTGAGTATAACTTTATCAAATCACGCGCTATATCTTTAATTTTTTTCTTTGTACGATCTTTCAGCCTCTGCCAAGCCCCGGTTCCCAAATGATTCAAATGTGGTGCTTCACCATCTTTTCCACGATATTTGCTCAATTTATGCAAGGAACTTATCGAAACTAGTACCACATCGTCATTTGCATAAACAAGTTTTATCATTTCCTGCATATTGTTGCCGCTGCGGATGTTCACCAAGCCTGCAAATTTACCGACACCGTGGTCTACATGAACGACATAATCTCCGACCTGCAGTTCTTTTATTTCTTTTAACGATAGAGCCATGTGACCGTTACGCACGCTGTTGTTAAGCAAATTGTATCTATGGTAACGATCAAATATCTCGTGGTCTGTGAATAGACAAACACGCATGTCATCATCCACGAATCCCGTGTGTACAGTACCTTCTACGGGCGTAAATGTTATACTCGAGTTTAAATCTCCTAATATTGATTTGAGCCTTTCTAATTGTTTGGAATTATCAGCTGTTACAAATATCTTGTACTGTTTGCTTGCATAATCCTCAAACGTTTTTTTTACCAAATCAAAATTTTTATGGAATAATGGTTGGGAGTGTATGTTGAAAGCGATTGATTCTCGTTTTTCTGTATGTTTAACGGGTTCAGATTCTATAATTCTGTGGTTTTTTATTTCCGAGTCGAACTCTTGTCCTGATATAAAAGTACTTTCATCTAAAATTTTATCTTTGAATATATCAATCCGTTCACTTATAAAATTCAAGCTTCTTACGATGTAAAGAGTGTTTTCGGGAAGTAATTGCGATACTTGTATGCTGTTTGTTACATCTGTTTTTGTTTGCGGCGCAAGTATTATGTTTTCTTGCTTGTCAATACTCAATTGTGTACGTATGTCAAAAGAACGTATGCTGCTTATTTCATCACCAAAGAAGTCAAGCCTGAAAGGATTGTTTGAAGAAAAAGAAAAAACATCTACAATGCTACCTCTTATTGCAAACTCACCAGGTTGATACACGTAATCAACGTTACGGAACCCCCACCCTAATAATTTTTTTTCAAGTTCTGAAATATCTATTGCGTCACCTGCCGATATTTTCTCATAATTTCCTGCAAGTTTCTTTTTATCAGATACTTTTTCAGCAACAGCTTCCGGATAACTTACTAATAAAAAGGGTTCGTTGCCTGCTATTATTTTGCCCAAAGCTTCGGTACGAAGTATTCCGTTCTCCTCATCCTTTATATATTTACCTCCCCGCAACCGATAGCTTGAGGGATAAAACATTACATCGCTGCTGTTTTTTAACAGAGCTTTTAAATCCTGATAAAAATAACCGGCTTCATCTTCATCGTTCAATATGCACATAATAAACGACGGAGCACTCTTCTTTTCGTAAAGTGCGGCAGCAATAGTAGCATATGCAGAACCGTGTACCCCCGAAACGCTTATCAGCTGGTTGTGTTGCTTATTAACAGTTTCGCACAACAAGCTTATACTTTTGCCTTGGGAATATTTTTCTAAAAAGCTTCTTAAATCCACGAATGCGAAATTACCTAATTTTAGCATAAAAAAGACGTTTCGCGGGTATATAAATGTATTAAAAACAGTCTAAAAGTGTTGATTCTTTCTTTGCTTGTGTTTTTTTACTTACTTTTGCACCAAACATCTAAAACCTGATGAACAATGATAAAAGGAGCATTAATTTTATCGATTGCAGTATTAGGTCTACTTATGAGCAGTTGTGCTAGTAAAAAAGACCTTGAGAATTGCCAAAACGCAAACAAAGAACTTAACGATAAGTTTTTGGATACAAAAGACCAGCTCACGTCTACTAAAGAACAGCTGGCCGTTAGCAACGAACGTGTTGCAAATTTGGAGCAACAGCTACAGGCAGCCAAGCGCGACTATGCACGTTTGCAGAAATCGCTCGACAAGAGCCTTACCGCAAGCAACATGACCACGATGAATATCTCAAAACTTGTGGACCAGATAAACGAATCCAATCAATATATCCGTCACCTGGTAGAGGTAAAGAGCAAGAGCGATTCGCTTAATATGGTTCTTACCAACAACCTTACCCGTTCGCTCAGCAAGGAAGAACTTAAGGAGGTTGACGTACAAGTGCTGAAAGGCGTTGTTTATATATCGCTTGCCGACAATATGCTTTACAAGAGCGGCAGTTACGAAATAAACGACCGCGCGGCCGAAACGCTTAGTAAGATTGCCAAGATAATTATGGACTACAGCGACTACGACGTGCTTGTAGAAGGTAATACGGACAACGTGCCTATTTCGCGTCCGAACATTCGCAACAACTGGGATTTGAGCTGCCTTCGCGCGTCCAGCGTTGTGCAATATTTGCAAAACAACTATGGCGTAGACCCCAAACGATTAACTGCTGGCGGACGCGGAGAATACAATCCCTTGACAACAAACGACACAGAAGTTGGCAAACAACGTAACCGCCGCACTCAAATAATCATTACTCCCAAGTTGGATCAGTTTATGGAACTCATTGAACAAGCACCGGAGAATGAGAACGCAGCAGAATAAAATTTATTTGATATATTGATAAAAAAGAAGGCTACGTGCTTTAAGTACGTAGCCTTCTTTTTACTCCTGCAAAGCAATACGATGTAAAATCCTAATTATATATTATTACAAAAAAAATAGAGCGAGCAGCAAAGCAAATGAATGCAGACAAAAACAGACGCTGGGAATCACGACTGATTTTCAATTTGTTATACACGTGTCGGAGGAAATAAAAAATACAAGGCACGTAATTCAAAATATGTCAGACATATTTTAAAATATCTCAGACATATTTTGAGGAATACTTTTTCTGGGCATAAATTATGAACCCCCAAAAGTTGAAAAAATTTCTTTTAAGAATACCCTTAAATAGTCTTTATTTTGCAACAATGTAGTAAAGAATCAAGAGTTCTTTTTATTTTTGTATTTGCTTAGATTATATACAATTGATTCTGGTCATTCGTATTATGAAATTCAGAACTGAAGTTTCTATTATTAAAGACGGTTTCAATCTTAATGTTGCCGACAACATTGTTTTATTAGGTTCATGTTTTACTAAAAACATAGGCACCAAACTTGTAGATTACAAATTTAATTGCGATGTTAATGCTTTTGGCGTCCTCTATAATCCAATGAGCATTTGCCGTTCTTTAGACAGCTTATTAAGCGGTGAAGATTTTCCATACGAAAAGTACCTTTTCCAAAACGGCGAGATATGGAACAGCTGGCTTCATTCCGGCGATTTCTCTGCCCCTGCACGAGAACAATGCTTACACAACATACGGAAACGTGCTTACGAATGTAACAACGCTATTAAGAATGCTCATGCGTTGATATTGACTTTCGGTACGAACCGTTGCTATGAATACAATGTTGATGGGAGCAATGTCACCGTGGCTAATTGCCATAAAATACCGGAACAACGGTTTAACATACACGACATGACCGTAGAAGAAGTAATTTCCGTTTGCGAAAAGACATTAACCGAGCTCTTCAAACTAAATGAACATTTACAAGTCCTTTTTACAGTCAGCCCGTATAGGTATGCAAAATATGGTTTTCACGGCTCGAATCTTAGTAAATCCGTTTTACTTCTTGCCGTGGACGAAACAATAAAGCATTTCTGCGGTAAATGTTTCTATTTCCCTTCTTATGAGATAGTTAATGACGAATTGCGCGATTACCGTTTCTATGCAGACGACATGCTTCATCCATCAACACAAGCCGTTGATTACATATTCGAACGTTTTTCGGAATATGCGTTCAGCGATGAAACTTTTGCCTTTGCACAGGAATGGAAAAAAATAGTAAAAGCTATAAACCATCGTCCAAATTATCCTGACACAAAAGAGTATCGCGCCTTTGTTGAAAAAACACAAGAACGTTTAGTCTTTTTAAGCAAAAAATATGCGAACTTAGCGGTCGAAAAGGAAGTTGAAGAACTAAACAAACGTATCAGCAACAAACAAAGCAATATATAATTAAGTGATTAGAAAATGAGATACAAGATAGAAGATATAGTAGCACTTATCGGAGCACGCCGTTACGGAAATGCCGAAGCAAACATTGAATGGCTTCTTACGGATAGCAGGTCTTTGGTTTTTCCTGAAACATCGTTGTTTTTTGCTATAAAAACAAACATTGGCGATGGGCACAATTACATTAATGAACTGTATAAACGTGGCGTTCGCAATTTCGTTGTAACAAAACTGCCCGATAAATACAACGAAAAATATCCAGAAACTAATTTCTTATACGTAATTGATTCTCGTAAAGCTCTTCAACGTTTGTCGGAACGTCACCGCGAACAGTATAATATACCCATTATCGGTATAACCGGAAGCAATGGCAAAACTATTGTGAAAGAATGGCTAAACCAGCTTTTACAACCGGTTATGAATGTTACGCGCTCGCCAAGGAGTTATAACTCACAGATAGGTGTACCTCTTTCGGTATGGTTACTTGACGAATCCTCACAAATTGGAGTTTTTGAGGCTGGCATATCTGACCCAGGCGAAATGGGTGCGTTGCGCGATATTATACAACCTACTATAGGTATAATGGTGAATCTCGGTAATGCACACCAGGAAAATTTCCCCGACAAGGAGTCTAAGTGCAGGGAAAAATTGAAACTTTTCAAAAATTGCGATGTTGTAATATACTCTTCAGACGACGAAATAATAGACCGCTCAATTTCAATAGGAAAAATTGCCCACCAGCAGTTAAGGTGGTCTGTAAAAGACGACTCTGCACCTTTGTTCGTATCAAGCATTGAAAAATCACAAGACACCACAACGATTTCATATAAGTATGACGGACATGAAGGGCAATATACTTTGCCATTTATTGACGACGCCTCCATTGCCGACAGCATTCATTGCTTGGCTGCTTGCTTATATCTGAAGCTGTCTCCAGAGTATATACACAATGGACTGTCGCGTTTGGAATCCGTGGCTATGCGTATGGAAGTTACGCAGGGAGTGCGCAATTGTACCATAATTAATGATTCATACAATTCTGATGTGAACTCGCTTGATATCGCATTGGATTTCATGAACAGACGTGTAGGGCAATCCGATACAAAGTGCACACTGATATTAAGCGATATATATCAGAGTGGAATGAATTCAGAAGCTCTTTATACTCATGTAGCTGATAGGGTGAATACGCAAAATTTGGATAAGTTCATAGGCATAGGCTCTGAGATATCTCATTTTTCCCATTTGTTTAAGAACGATAAGAAATTCTTCTTTACAACTACCGAAGATTTTATAACAAGTGGAATATTGAACAGCCTTGTTTCAGAAACTATATTACTAAAAGGAGCGCGTTCTTTTTGTTTTGAAAAAATAAGCGACCTGCTGGCACTGAAACTTCACGAAACGACACTGAACATCGACCTTGGAGCAATTGTGAAGAACCTGAAGCATTATCGTTCGTTCATGAAACCGGAAACAAAAATGGTCTGCATGGTCAAGGCGTCTGCTTACGGTTCCGGAGCGCTGGAAGTATCGCGCAAATTACAAGAACACGGAGTTGATTATCTTGCAGTAGCGGTAGCAGACGAAGGTGTTGCTTTAAGAAAATCCGGAATCACGGCAAACATAATGGTAATGAATCCAGAAATGACTACATTCAGAACCATGTTTCACTATCGCCTCGAACCGGAGGTATACAGTTTCCGCATTTTGGAAGCATTAATATCCGAAGCAGAAAGAGAAGGCGTTACACTATTCCCTATTCATATTAAAATAGACACAGGCATGCACCGTCTTGGGTTTTCGCCTGCAGAAATCGACAAATTGATAAGCCGCCTAAAGTCTCAAAACTCTGTACTTCCCCGTTCCGTGTTTTCACATTTTGTTGGAAGTGATAGTTCTGAGTTCGATGATTTTACAGCCAAACAGTTTAACCTGTTTAATGATATAAGCGGTAAACTACAAGACGCTTTTCCTCATAAAATATTAAGGCATATATGTAATACTGCCGGAATCGAGCGATTCTCTCAATACCATTTGGATATGGTAAGGTTAGGAATAGGATTATACGGAGTTAATCCTATAAACAACAATATAATTAATAATGTAGCTTCACTATCTACTACTATTTTACAGATACATGACGTGAAGGCAGAAGACACTGTGGGATATTCAAGAAAAGGACATCTAAACAAGCTAAGCCGTATTGCCGCAATTCCTATTGGATATGCGGACGGCCTTAACCGTCATCTCGGATGTGGCAGTGCATATTGTTTGGTTGACGGGAAACCTGCTAAGTATGTGGGTAACATCTGCATGGACGTTGCAATGATTGACGTTACAGACATTCCATGTAATGAAGGTGACAAAGTAGAGATTTTTGGTGACAAACTCCCCGTGTCTGTGTTAAGCGATAAGTTGCAAACTATTCCATACGAAATACTCACATCTATAAGCGAGCGTGTAAGACGCGTATATTTCCAAGATTAACTTTGTATTACTGTATTATATCGCGTAAACGAGATTCGATAAACCTTTTAAAAAAACGTCTGGCAAAACATTTGAATTTTGCCTGACGTTTTTAGTTATTTCAAATATTCAGAAAGCTGTTCCTTAGTCTTTTCCCATAATAATTCCATTTGAGGATGATTATTATAAAATGCACTAATCTTTTTCTGTTTTCCCGAGGCATACATCTTACCGGTAACGCCGTATAAATCTTTTTCCAGCAGTAATTTTATTGCGGTGTCTGCACCTTGCCGCGGTGTCCTTATCAATGGCCGGAAGAAAATATCCGTTAAAGGGTCGAACCACATATCCATACGTATTATTTCGGTAGAAACAATTCCCGGGTCTGCTGCATTTACGTATATGCCTTTTTCTTTTAATTGTTCCGACAACTTTTTAGTAAAAAGCCAAAGAGCAAGTTTGGTGTTGCTATAAATAGGTATTCTGAAAAAAAATCCTCTACGGCCTTTTGTAAAGAAGCAATCGTCTATTCTACCTATTGCGTATGTACATGAAATCATATTTACAATCCTTGTTCCATTGTGCATCAGAGGAATCAATCTGTTTGTAAGTAAAAATGGTGCAAGATAGTTTACGGCTACAGTGTTTTCAAAACCTTCGTTTGTGCGGGTAAAGCATTTGCTCATAGTTCCAACATTATTCATAAGCAAATCAATAAGCATGCCCTTCTTTTTGATTAATTGCGTTACAGCAGATGTTTCTTTCATAGAAGATAGGTCTACTTCCATTACTTCTATGTTAGGGTTGCCTGTAGCGTCGACTATTTGCGATTTTCGCTTTTCACCGTTTGTCTTTGTGCGGCAAAGCATAACGACATAGTATCCAGCAGCCGCTACGGCCTTTGTTATTTCACTCCCCATTCCGCCGTCAGCACCCGTTATTATGGCTAAGTTTTTCATCTCATTGCTTTTCGAGTTCTTCAATTTCTTTCTGTAAACATTTAGGCAAATCTTCAGTCAGCCGCTGATGACATGCCATATCTATTGAATACATTCTTGCTATGCAATAATTGCTATGCTTACATGTGCATCTTGCGTTAACATCCAATTTCATACGGTTTACAAATCCAGGTTCATTAAGCAATGCCCTGCCCATTTGCACAAATTCAAACCCTTTGTCTAATACATCTTCTATTTTCTCCCTCGAAATCAGACCTCCTACATATACCAAAGGGATATTTTTTATTTCTTTTCTAAACAACATCGCGTCATCAAGGAAATATGCTTCTTTAAAAGGAACGGTAGGAATCATCAAGTGTCCTGCCATTCTCACTCCCCACTTCAGCCACCAGCAATCCATGTAATGAGTCATTGCTTTAATTGGCATTGCACCGCGCATTACATACATAGGTGCTTTGCTGACAAATCCTCCACTCAAAACCAACGCTTGTGCTCCGTCGTTAACAAGTCGATGAGCTACTTGTAAACTTTCTTCTATATCCATACCGCCTTTGAAGCCGTCGCGCATGTTCATCTTCACTAAAACGGCCATGTCATTTCCTGCGGCTTTCATGACTTCTGCCATAACTTCATCCATGAAACGCATTCTGTTATCCAATGATCCCCCATATTCATCTTTGCGGTGGTTTGTATAAGGCGATAGAAACTGACTTATCAAATAACCATGCCCGGCGTGTATTTCAACAGCGTCGAATCCGGATTCGCGCGCAAGACGCACGGCATTGCCGTATGCCTTGGCCATTACTCGAAGTTCATCTCTGCGCAGACCTCTTACAAATGTTGGCGAATAAAGGTTGAATCCGTTGCTTGCTCCGATAGGTGTTTCACCGCATATCTTTTTGTGTGACATATTACCGCAATGCCCCAACTGAATACTGGCCGCAGCCCCTTCTTTATGAACAGAATCGGTTAGCTTACGCAATCCCGGTACTATTTCCTTTCGCATCCACAGTTGCCTGTCAAACGAAAGTCCACTCTGGGCTACGGCAGCATAGGCAACGGTTGTCATTCCTACTCCACCGGCTGCAACAGAACGATGGTAGTCCAACAATTGTTGTGACGGCGCATTGCCGGGACACATGCTTTCGAATGCGGCGGAGCGTATAGTTCGGTTCCTCAAGGTTATCGGGCCTATTGAGGCTTCAGTAAACAGTTTAGATGTTTTCATGTCTCATTGCTTTAAAAAATATAAGGTATTAAGCATTTACGGTTTCCTACGGCTTTATTTCCGAATTCCTTTATATACTTCTTGCGTATGGCATACGCACGCGGAGCTAAATTTGCAAACGTCCATATTACGAATACATAGGCCGCGTTACATTGTGTAAGAACAGCGAAACCAATCCATTCCAACAATTCGCCAAAATAATTTCCAGACGTTACCCATTTATACATACCTTTCTGAGGAAGATAATGTCGTGTATCACCAGGTTGGCGAAGTGTACGTATAACATGGTCGGAATGTATATTAATGAGCATACCTGTTATGAACAACAATACCCCTATCCAAAAAATAGGCCGTTCCACCCACGTTTCATCGTACTTACCCTGAGGCGCAAGATAGAACAACCCCATGGCTAACAGGAATCCGTTTATTATATTGAACACAAGTCCCATTAATATTATCGATATGGGCATTCTGCTCTTACCGCGCATTAATATCGGAAACACAAAGGAGCGCTGGAAATAATGTATTTCGAACAAAAGGAAAAATATAAATTCTGGAATTTCAAAACGTACATTACTATTCAACCATAGGCATAGCATTACTATGAAAGCCGGTGCCTCCATTATGACCCACCCTGCTTTGTTCGGAATGCTAAATCCCCAAGAACGGCTGCGGAACATACCATATCCGGCATGCACAAAAAACAATGCGACAAATACCACTAAAGCCAGCAATGGCATTGCACACATCAAGAAGGAATATATTCTTTCTTCCACGTTATTTACAGAATGTTTCATCAAAGTTACGCATTTATAATGATTCATTCTCGCGTAGGAAGAGTTTTATTATAACAATAATAAAAAGCGCGAATAGCACAGCCTTAATTTATGCTGCAACGTTTGGGCATTTGGAGCTAAAAAAAATTATGTCTGACATATTTCAAAATAGGTCTGACATATTTAAAAATATCTCAGACCTATTTTTGCATGCCCTTTCAGGCTTATCAATTAAGTTCCCTATTGGATTTATTTGCGATATTATCTGTTTACAAAGAGTTCTTGTCCTACGTAAATCTGTGCATCAGGCGAAAGATTGTTCATCTTGTAAAGATATTTCAAGCGTATGCCATATTTCTGTGCTATTGTATAATATGACTCCCCTGCCATAACTTTAATAAGCTTGCCTTTAAATACGTCGTCCGCTTTCTTCTGTTTTTTCTCAAGGTAAATAATATCTCCGTCCTGCAACTGGTAATCCTTGTCCAGTTCATTATATTTTACAAGTTTTCTGACAGACACTCCCGTCTCTTCCGACAATTTCTCAAAGGTATCACCTTTACGTGCAACTATGTAATAATTTTTATTGCAAAAGTAAACAGTGTGCTCTATTGTATGCTTACTATCTTTTGATTTATGACTACGGGAATGTTTTTTACTGTCAAAACGGTGCAACTCATATCTTTCTATCAAATCTATAAGCAAATACGCATAACGCGGATTAGTTGCATATCCTGCTTTTTTCAACCCATGCGCCCAACTTTTATAATCTGTTATGCTGTAATTAAAAAGAAAAGCATATCGGGGCTTTTGCAAGAACTTGGAATGGTCTATATACGATTCTCTGGCATTCTTATAAGCCCTGAAATGCTCGTTTGCATAATCGTCGTCCTGCACAAAATAAGGTCCTTTCCAACCCGGGCCACATTTTATGCCGAAATGATTGTTTGCTTTACGGCACAACGTACTGCGACCTGCTCCCGACTCCAAAAGCCCTTGAGCCAATGTGATACTGGCGGGAATGCGGTATTGCTTCATTTGTTCTACCGCCATATCGCTATATTTGTTTATATACTCTTCATAAGCATTTGTTTGTGCTTGCACAGCAACAGCAACAAATGAAAATAATATCACGAAAGTGAATCTTGTCAACCTTATCATTAAAGTATGAATCATAATTGCGTTGTAAAATTAAGAAAATCGCTATAAAAAACATTGTACGGTAATGAAAAAAGCTAATTTTGCAGTCAATTCGTAGCCTTTTAAGGCTCTTTTTTACATGGGACATGAACAAAATAGAGTTTTCTTTTGAACGTAAGAAAATAGAAGAATTGACACACAGGCAAAAGGAAGTAATTGAAACTGCAAAAAATGCCTGTGACAAGAGTTATTCTCCGTATTCACATTTCTCGGTAGGAGCAGCAGTTGAGATGGAAAACGGAGAAATATTATCCGCAAGTAATCAGGAAAATGCCTCTTATCCTTCAGGCTTGTGCGCGGAAAGGAACGTTTTGTTTTATGCCAAAGCACAATACCCTGACAAAGAGGTTATACGCATAGCTATCGTAGCAAAAAATGAAGGTGTCGTAACCAAGACTCCGGTATCTCCATGTGGCTCATGCCGTCAAGTCATGACAGAAACGGCAATGCGCCAAAAAAGAAAAATAGAATTAATAATGGCAGGCGAAGATACATGTATAATAGTACATGACGTGAATGACTTATTACCACTGCAATTCAACGCGGACAGTATGCGATAAGTCGAATTGGTATAGTTTTTGCTTAATGACAAATAAAACTTTTATGTTATGGCTAACAATAAAAACAAAGACTCACAGAAAGACACGAGCAAAGAAATTAAGATAGAAGATAATTCGCAGGAAACAATAAAGGAAAAAGTAGAAGCAAACGAAGTTGAAACTGACGCTACCTATGAACAAGCAACAGATGAAATCAACGAATTAAAAGAACAGTTGGCTTCATTACAAGATAAATATCTTCGTCAAATTGCCGAATTCGACAATTACCGGAAACGCATTCTCAAAGAGAAAAGCGAATTAATACTCAACGGCGGAGAAAAAGTTATTTCTTCATTACTTCCTGTGTTGGACGATTTTGAGCGTGCTTTAATAAACATAAAAAAAGGTGGAGACGAAACAACCCTATTGCAAGGCACTGAACTTATATACCAAAAATTATTGTCTACGCTGGAATCACAAGGATTAAGTAAAATAAAAACCGAAAAAGAAGATTTCAACACGGATTTTCACGAAGCTGTAGCAATGGTGCCCGTGGACGATGAGAGTATGAAAGGAAAAGTTGTAGATTGCGTACAAACCGGATATACTCTGAACAATAAAGTGATTCGCCATTCCAAAGTGGCCGTAGGACAATAACAACCATAGTTTTGGCAATAATGCTAATACATACTGGCATTTGTATTTTATTATTATGGCAGAAAAAGATTATTACGCAATATTAGGAGTTGAGCGAACAGCTACAGCCGAAGAGATAAAAACAGCATATAAAAAACAAGCTATCCGTTATCACCCGGACAGAAATCCTGGCAATAAAGAAGCTGAAGAAAAATTCAAGGAAGCTGCGGCGGCTTATGATGTCTTGCGCGATCCTGAAAAACGTGCCAGATACGATCAGTTCGGCGAAGCTGGAGTAAATGGCCAAGGAATGGGAGGGTTCGGAGCCGGCAGCATGAACATGGACGATATATTCTCCATGTTCGGCAGTATCTTCGGAGGCCGTAATCCTTTCAGTGGTGGCTTTGGCGGTTTTGAAGAAAGCGGATACGAAAACGCCGCAAACGGAAAGCCAAGGGGAAGCGATTTACGTTTGCGCGTAAAACTGACTTTGGAAGAAATTTCAAAAGGTGTAACCAAGAAGTTCAAAGTAAAGAAATATATATCCTGCCCTGAATGCCATGGAACTGGAAGCGAAAAAGGCAGCAGCCCTGATATTTGCCCTACATGTAAAGGGAGAGGTTACGTTATACACCAACAAAAAAGTTTTTTCGGTATAATACAATCGCAGGATGTTTGTCCTACATGTGGGGGCGAAGGCCGTGTAATCAAGAATAAATGCCACCATTGCAACGGTGAAGGTGTAATTATTGGCGAAGACATCGTAGAAGTAAACATACCTGCAGGTGTTGCTGAGGGCATGATAGTAAATGTTCCAAGAAAAGGAAATGCCGGAAGACATGGAGGTGAAAACGGAAACCTCCAAGTAATAATAGCTGAAGAAAAAAACGACACATTCATACGCGAGGGACAAAATCTCGTATATAATCTTTTGCTTACTGTGGCGCAAGCTACATTGGGAGATACTGTTGAAATTCCTACAATTGACGGAACAACAAAAATCTCAATAAAGCCGGGGACACAACCGGGAAAAGTATTAAGACTGCGTGGTAAAGGGTTGCCTTCTGTAAAAGGATATGGTGAAGGTACAGGAGATTTAATTGTAAACGTAAGTGTCTATATACCTGAAAAGCTTAACGAAAAAGAAAAAAAACTGTTTGAAAGCATTAAAGAAAGCGAAAGCATACAGCCAAACAGTAAAACAAAAGAAAGTATCTTTCAAAAATTCCGAGCTCTATTTGATTAATAATGACTTATGAAGAAACCATAAACTATTTATACGAGTCGGCTCCGCTTTTTCAGAATATAGGAGCCAATGCGTATAAAGAGGGTTTGTACAATACTTATGTTTTAGACGAACATTTCGAACATCCTCACACAAAGTATAAAACAATCCATATAGCAGGAACCAACGGTAAAGGTTCCTGCGCACACATGCTCGCAGCCGTACTTCAATCATGCGGATACAAAACAGGGCTATATACGTCACCTCACCTTGTTGACTTTCGTGAAAGGATTCGTATTAACGGAAAAATGATTCCAAAGCATGAAGTAATTGACTTTGTGGAAAAAGAACGTTCTTTTTTTGAGCCTCTGCACCCTTCATTTTTCGAATTGACCACAGCCTTGGCTTTCTATTATTTTGCTAAAGAAAATGTGGACATTGCTGTAATTGAAGTTGGTTTGGGAGGAAGATTGGATTGCACAAACATCATCAACAGCACTCTTTCCATAATTACGAACATCAGTTTTGACCACATGGCTTTATTAGGAAATACGCTTGAAAGAATTGCGTATGAAAAAGCCGGAATTATAAAAAAAAATGTTCCTGTTGTTATAGGCGAAACAACAAAAGAGACTCACTGCGTATTCGAAAAAAGAGCTTTGGAAGTAGGCGCTCCCATAATTTTTGCAGAAGATGAACATATTGTGGAATCATCATATATCAATCCGCAAAACGGCAACCGTATTTACGAAACTAAATTATTCAAGACTCCTATATCAGGAGAATTAACGGGGGAATACCAGGAAAAAAACATGAATACCCTGTTATGCGCCATCAAGGAGCTGAATAAACTCGGACTTAATATATCGGAAAAAAACATAAGGGACGGAGTTGCAAATGTATGCGAACTCACGGGTTTAAAAGGCCGCTGGGAAATAATATCAAGGAATCCCACTATTATTCTTGACACCGGCCATAATCCGGGCGGACTGGCTTATAACATGCACCAATTGGGCAACACCTATGCCAATCGAACGAGAATAGTCATCGGAATGGTGTCAGATAAAGACATAGACAGTTCATTGAAACTTATGCCTAAGAACGCAATATATTATTTTACCAAAGCAACTGTAAAGCGGGCATTAAATGAAAATGAACTGAAAGATAAGGCCTTCGCACACGGATTGCACGGAAGCTGTTTCCCTACGGTAAAGGCAGCAGCATTAGCAGCAATGAAAGAAGCCTCTGATGATGATGTCATTTACATAGGAGGAAGTAACTTTATCGTTGGCGATTTCCTAAGCTTTTATAATGAAGAGGTAAAAAGCAATCCTATTTCTTGCAGCATATAAAAAACTAAAAATGCAGGGCAAAAAAAGGCTTTTTCGGGTGAAGAAAATTGAAAACTAATTTTCAATTGATTATACACTGCCTGGAACAAAGAAA